>Ga0116227_10001957_pt1 | contig 47026 bp, 42 predicted proteins | sample S1TSphgellanicum_FD_89693 | JGI IMG/M metagenome (GOLD analysis project Ga0116227, IMG submission 89693) | Host-associated microbial communities from peat moss isolated from Minnesota, USA - S1T2_Fb - Sphagnum magellanicum MG | ecosystem: Host-associated > Plants > Peat moss > Unclassified... | reverse complement strand
GGCGGCCACCTGCTCACCCCACTTGGCATCGGCGACGCCGTACACCGCGGCCTGGGCGACCGCTGGATGCTCGGCCAGCACGTCCTCGATCTCGCGCGGATAAATGTTCTCGCCGCCGCGGATGATCATGTCCTTGAGACGGCCGGTGACCTGGATATACCCGTCCGCGTTCATGACGCCAAGATCCCCGGTATGCACCCAGCCCTCCGCATCCAACGTCTCGGCCGTGCGTTCCGGCATGCGAAAATACTCGAGCATGGCGCAGCGCGTGCGCACGCAGATCTCGCCGATCTGGTTCAAAGCCGCGATGCCGCCGTCGGCGCTGACGATCTTGGCCTCCGACAACGGGAGCGGCGTACCCACGGTGGACGTGATCCGATCCTCGCCATCCGTGCGCCGCGTCAGGCACATGCAGCCCCCCGCCTCCGTCTGACCGAACAACACCATCACATCCACGCCGAAGCGCTGCTTCACAGCGCGGACCAGTTCCGGCGCGATCGCCGTGCCGCCCGTGACGATGACTTGCAACGCGGAGAAATCCGTCGTGGCAAATCGCTCGCTTTGGAACATCGCGTGCAACATGGTGGGCACGGCCATGGTGACGCCGACACCGTAGCGCTGCAGCGCATCGAGCATGCTGTCCGCCCCGAATTCGGACAGCAGCACCTGAGTGCCGAGATTGGCGCAGCAGCCGAGCGTCATGGTCACGCTGCCGCCGATGTGAAACATCGGCAATACGTTCAGCCAAACGGTGCCCGGGTCGACCGCGATGCGCGCCGTACTGAAGCGAGCATTGTTGACGATGCCGCTATGGCGCAACACCACGCCCTTCGGCTTGCCGGTGGTGCCCGACGTGAACAGGATCATGGCCGGCGCATCGGGAGCCACCCAGGGCACGGCCGAAACCGAGTGGGTCCCGGCCGCCACGCCGGCCGGCGCAACGAACTCGCGCCAGGCGTCGAGGTAGATGACATGCTCGAGTTGCGGCAACCCCGGCAGCAGACCTTCGAGCACCGACACGTTGTCGAGTTTGCGAAAGACGCGATCGAGAAAGAGGCCGCGCACTTCGCTCTGTGAGAGCAGGTAACCCAATTCGACGGCACGATTGGCCGGGTTCAGCGTCACGAGCACGACGCCCGCCAGCGCCGCGCCCAACTGCAGAATCACGACCTCGGCGCTCGCCCCTGCCCACGTGGCGACGCGATCGCCCGGTTCGAATCGCGCGAGCAGCGCGCGCGCGGCTCGTTCGGCATCGTCCTGCAGTTCCCGATAGGTCCAGTGACGCTCAGTCCCGCCTGCGCCTAAGGCGGGGCAAATCAGCGCCGGTCGGTCGGGCACGGCGATGACCGCTTGGCGCAGCAGATCACCCACCGACCAGTTCTTGAATTCCTCGGCGCTTTCGGCAGTCAGGTAGGATTCGTCGAGCAACAATGGCGGTGCAGCTAGGCGGATGGGCCTATGAGCTGGGTGGCGGCACCCAAGAATTGAGGAATGTAGACGTGCGGCAATAACGCCAGCTTGAGGTCATCGACGCGGCCCGAGGCGAATTTGGCCGAAATCAGATTGGACGCGCAGGCGTTGCGCACGTGGCCCCACACGCGGAAGAAACGAATGCGCTCGGCACTGATCTCGGCACCGCCCGCCTTGCGATATTCAGCCAAAAGCGCCTGCACGTCGACCGCAGCACCCAGGGTATTGCATGCATAGGCCAAATCCTCGGCGGGATCGCCCAAGTGGCCGAATTCCCAATCGAGCACGGCGGTCAGGCGACCGTCGTCGAACAGGAAATTGTGAAACCCGATATCGCCGTGCAAAACAACCGGCTTGCCCGCCATCGGCGGGACGTTCTGCAACAGCCACCCGAACAGGCTGGTGAGCGCCGGAGATGGCAGATGCGGCTCACGATCGAACAGCGCCTGAAAATTCCCGATGTAGCGCCTGACGCACTGGTCCATCGGCAGGTTCCACACTTCCGTATTGAGCGAGTCGGACAGGCTCGCCAGTTCCGCCATCGGCGGGAGCGAGTGCAATCGAACCAAAATCTTGACCAATGTTTGGATCAGATCGGCGGGGATGGCACCCTTGGCGTTGAACACGCTGCCACCCGCGGTACCCGGTGCGCGCCGCATGACCAGAAAGTCACCGCCGGGCAGCAAGGCATGCTGTGTATCGACCCAGAGCGCATCGGGTGCCGGGAAATCGTGTTCGCGCACGGCTCGAATCAGCGCGTACTCGACGTCGATGCGGTGGCAATCATTATCGATGACCGGCTCCGCCAGATCCCGTCGCAGCACGTAGGATCCGCTGAATTCCCGTCCCGTGACGTCGAACAAGAAGGTCTGCTTGCCGAATCCCCCCGCGAGCGAGCGGAACATGGGTACTTCGAGCGAGGCATCGGCGAAGCGATCCCGCAAATACGCCCGGAGATTTTCCGCCGTGATGTCGGTGGACGGGGCGGCGCTCGCACCCGACGCCCGGGCTCCCGCCATCGGTGCACCCAGATCCTCGATCTCCCACCCGTTGACCGCCAGCGCGATCCGCGTCCGCTGCGACGGCTCCAACTCCGTAGCGTCGACAACGCGCTGCGCAAAGGTCTCGAACGATGCGAGGCTCTCCCGCCAGGCGTCTTCCGCGCCGCGCAAGTTGTCGATCTGGCGCGTCCTGCCGAGTCCCGTCCGAATATCGTCGATGAGCTTCTGTAGCGCTGAGTTTGCCGGCAGCAATGACTTCAATTCCGTCAGTCGCGACAGCAGACGGTCGACTTGCGACCGGATGTCGGCAACGTCGCCGCGTTCCCGGCCCGACAGCAGGCTCAAGCCCGCTCCGATCGACTGCAGTGCCGAGGCCTCGCCGTCGGTCAGATGCACGCGTAGTCGGTTGAACTCCGAGCCGAGGCTCGCCAATAAACGATCGGAGGGTAAGAGCATGGAAAACGTTATCCGTGTTGCGATTTCAAGGATGCATCAAGCGGATGTAGTCGGCCCATTGGCACTCTTGGACGTCGCCGTGCGTCACCATGCCGTCATACTCCCATCGCGTCAGGCAGATGATGGATTGGAAGTTGTGCCAGGTTCGCCAGTCGGCGGCCGCAATGATCTCGCCGCGCAGCTCGAAGGATCGCTTCTTGGCATCGACCAGCGTCATTTCCACGCGCTCCGGGAACAGGGTCTCGCGATTCCGCGTGGTCTTCTTCATGGCCGAGATGATGGGCGTGAGCTCCCCGTCCTTGTAAACCCATCCCCCCTTGACGCTCTGTCCGCCGGGCAACTCCAGATGACCCTTCCAATCGGGATTGGTCTCCGGATTGTCGAACGCAGTGCAGCCGAAGCTGAATTCTTCGTTGAACACACCCGTCATCCAGGCCATCGGCGGAAATGGTTGGTGCCCCTCCTTCCGCAACTGGCCCCACGAGCGGTCGCGCACCGTGTATCCGTTGACCGGGTATTCCTTGCCGCGCAGCTTGAGCCAGCCGCGAGTCTTCATTGCCTGTTCCAGGTGCATGCCGGAACTCAACACCATGGCCGGAGCCACGGCTTCGAGGGTGATGTCAAACGCGTTATCGAGCCGCGGGTCGGCATAGCGGATGCGATGTTTCTTGAGCGGCTCCAGCGTGTTCACGTGGTAGCTGTTCTCGAGTTGGTAATCGTACAGATCGTTCGCGAGACACTTATCGCTCTGATAGGTGACGAAGTCGAATAGCTCCGACGATAAATTGTGCTTCTTGATGCCTTGCCACGCCCAGACGCCGCCGGTCAGCATACCGAGATTCGGGTGTTGCCACATGTAGCACAGGCCGTGAATGCGCTCCTCGGGAATGTTGAATCCCAGATACTGCGTTTCGGTCAACGAATCGCCGGGTTCGACGTTTCGACTCTCGGGATGCAGCAAATCACACGCCGCCGTCGCTTCGACGAACGCCTCGTTCTTCGATTCCCAAAAGGGCTTTTTCGTCACCTGGCTCATGTCATTCCCCCGTCAAAACCCAAGTACACTGACCCGCATATTCGTATCTTGCGATACCGTATGCAAGGTCACCAATGACCGCCACTATGGTCCGAAGTTAGCTCTCTGGCAACCCGTGTGCGCTGGCGCTGAGATTCCGTTCACGAGCGTGCCGCCATCCATGAGCGCGGCGCCATCCACGAGCGTAAGATAGAAGGTCGTCCCGCCACTCCCGAGATCACGAAATCATGACATCCGATGTCGTTACCACCCGCGAGGGCCAAGTCGCCGTGGTCACCCTGAACCGGCCCGATGCGATGAATGCGATCGATACGGGCATGCGCCGCAGCCTGCTCGGTGCGCTCGATGATCTCGCGCGCAGCACGGAAATTCGATCGGTCGTATTGACGGGCGCCGGCAAGGCGTTCTGTTCGGGTGCGGATTTAAAGAGCGCCGCGGCCAATCCCGACACGAGCATGCGGCGTACCGCCCGCACCTTGATGCACGATTTTCAGCCCATCGTCGAAACGCTGAGCCGCATGGACAAGCCGATCATTGCCGCCATCAACGGCGCCGCCGTCGGCGTCGGCATGTCGCTCGCCCTGTCTTGCGATTTGTTGGTCATGGCGGATTCCGCTTATCTCATGTCGCCCTTCGTCGGCATCGGTTTGATTCCCGACGGCGGACTGAGCTGGTTTCTGACGCGCCGGATCGGTTACAACCGGACCTTCGAGATACTTGCGGAATCGCAAAAGCTCGGCGCAGCGCGCTGCCTCGAGTTGGGGATCGCGAATCGCTGCGTCGCCGCCGACACCTTGTTAACCTCGACCGTAGCGTGGGCCGCCGAGTTGGCGGAGCGTGCGCCGATCGCCCTGGCACTGACCAAGCGGGCGGCCCGACTGTCCATGACGACGGGACTGTCCGACGCGCTCAGCCTGGAAGCGGAATTGCAAACCTTGTGTGCTTCCACCGAGGATTCGCGCGAAGCGATTGCGGCCTTTCGCGACAAGCGCAAGCCGAGGTTTCAAGGCCGCTGACCGCGCACGGGAAGGCTGCACAGGGTGCGGCGTGAAGCGGCTGTCGGCGCGAAGGTAGCCGTCAGCGCGAAGGCGGCGCGCGCGATGCCAGCGACCGCGAAGCGCCGAGCTGAACGCAACGCCTAGCTGAACAATTCCCGGCCGATGATCTCGCGCATGATCTCCGAGGTGCCCCCCGCGATGCGCCGGATACGCGAATCGATGTAGGCGCGCGCGATCGGGTATTCGAGCATGTAGCCGTAGCCACCGAAGAACTGCAGGCACTCGTCCACCACCTTGCATTGCAGCTCAGTGCACAAGAGTTTTGCCGCCGCCGCGTCGACGGCGCTCAGTTCCTTCTTCAAGAGCAAGGCGATGCAGCGGTCGACGAAAACCCGTTTGGCGAGCGTATCGGCGTACATCTCGGCGAGCTTGAAGCGGGTGTTCTGAAAGTCACTGACGGTCTTGCCGAACGCTTTGCGCTCCTTGGTGTATTCCACCGTCCATCCCAGCGCCGATTCGGCCACGGTGACCGCGGACACCGCGATGGAGAGCCGCTCTTCCGCGAGCTTGCTCATCGCCATGGCAAAGGCACTTCCCTCCTTGCCCAACAGATTGCTGACCGGAACCCGCACGCCGTCGAAAAAGAGCTCCGACGTGTCCTGGGCCTTCAGACCGATCTTCTTTAAGTTACGGCCGCGCCGGAATCCGGCGCGATCCGTCTCCACCAAGATGAAGCTCATGCCCTTCGAGCCCGCCTCGGGATCGGTCTTGCACGCCAGCACGATGAGGTCACAGAGCTGGCCATTGGAGATGTACACCTTCTGGCCGCTGATGACATATTCATCGCCGTCGCGTACGGCACGCGTGCGAATGCCTTTCAAGTCGCTGCCGGCCGCGGGTTCGGTGAGTCCGAGCGCGCCGATGACCTCGCCGGTCACCATCCGGGGCAGCCACGTCTGTTTCTGCTCCTCGGTGCCGAACGTGTAGATGTACGTGGCGACCATGTCGGAGTGGACCGAGAACCCGGGACCGGTGGCCCCGGCTCGGGCGAGTTCCTCGATGATGACCACGTTGAACAGGAAATCCGCACCGAATCCGCCATAGGTCTCGGGCAGGCTGGGGCACAACAAACCGGCCGCACCCGCCTTGGTCCACAGCTCGCGATCGACCATGCCCGCCTCTTCCCAGCGCTCGTGATGCGGGACGATCTCCTTGTCGACGAAGCGCCGCACCGAGTCGCGGAATTGTTCATGCTCGGAATCAAACAAGGTGCGTGGGATCATGCCAGGCAGTATACCCAATATGGTACGCTTGCGTACATCATGCGAGCGCCACACGCCAATTCGAGGCTGGAGTCATGCCGACCATTCTGATAACCGGTGCCGCCCGCGGGATCGGCCGTGAGTTGGTGCGCAGAGCGATTTCGCGTGGCGACACCGTGTTTGCCATGGTACGCAAGGACGCCGACCGGGCTCGCTTCGATGCGTCCGCCCAGCTTCACGTGGTCATCATGGACGTGGCGGTCACGGCATCGGTGGACGCTGCCTTCGCCGAGGTCGATCGATTGCTGGCCGGCCGCCCGCTCGATGCCATCGTTCATGCAGCCGCCATCTCGAGACCCGGCGCCATCGAAATCACCCCGACGTCCGAATTCGAGGATCTGCTCAATACCAACACGCTCGGCAGTCTGCGCATGTTGAAAGCGGCGATCCCGCGTTTGCGCGGCCACGGCGGAAGGCTGATCTTGGTCACTTCGCTGTGGGGCAAGGCCTCGGGTGCACTGCTCGGGGCCTACTGCGCATCGAAGCACGCCATCGAATCGTTGGCCGATACGGCGCGACGCGAAACCGCGGGTATGAACCTGCACGTGATCTTGGCCGAGCCGGGCGTGGTGCTCACCGACATGCTGAGCACTCAGGCACCTGAGGTCGAAGCGCTGATACCCGGGATGACGACGGATCAGCGCTCTTTGTACGAGACGCTGTATCGCCGCTATGCGAAGCTCACGGGCGCCGCAGGGCGCAGCGCGATCACCGCGGCCCGCTGCGCGGCCGACATCGAGAAGGCGCTGTTCGCGGCCCGGCCGCGAACGCGCTACCGGATCGGGCGCGATGCGCAACTGGTCTGCCTCCTGGCCTGGCTGCTGCCGGACCGATGGATGGATTCACTGATGGGGTTGACGCTGAATCGCAAACCGCTTACCCCTGCGGGTAAATCGGGCTAGGCTGTACCCGCCGCTGTAGCGGAGCGGCCACCGTAACGGCCTTCAGAACCCGCGGGAGCTTTGAATGGAAGAACATCTGCTGCTGGCCGAACGCGATGGCGTGTTCGAGGTGACCTTGAACCGGCCGGAGAAATACAACGCGATCTCCGACGGGATGCTCGAGGGCTTGCGTCGCGCCATCGACACGTTCACGGCGCGCCGCGAACTGCGCGTCATGCTGCTGCGCGCCGTGGGAAAATATTTCACGGCCGGAGTCGAGATCAACCCGGAGATTTCTCCCGACGTGGGCGCCAGCACCCTCGACGGCCGGACCTGGTATCGCAAGAAGTTCCACTCCCTGTTCGACGAATTCGAGGCCGTCGAGAAACCGATCGTGGCGGCTCACCAAGGACCGTGTCTCGGTGGCGGATTGGAACTGTCGCTATCCTGCGATTTCCGGTTGGCCGCGAAGAGCGCCCGCTACGGACTGCCCGAAATCGATATCGGCGCTCTGCCGGGATCGGGCGGGGTGAGCCGCCTTACTCGCATCGCGGGACCGCATTGGACTCGCTGGCTGGTGATGGCGGGCGAGCAAGTGACCAGCGATCAGGCCCTTAACATGGGTGTGGTCCACGCCGTCTACGACGACGAGGAATTTGAATCCCGGGTCCAGGCGTTTTGCGCCAAGCTCGCCCGCCAGCCGTACGAGGTCTTGGGACTCGCCAAACTCTCGATCGAACTCGCCACGGACTTGGATCGCGCCCAGGCGCGCAATGTGGAGCGAATCGCCAATAGCGTGTTGTTTACCGGCGAGGAGCACAAGCGTTTAGTTGCCGAGTTCCTCGAACGTCAAGCGGCCAAGCGCCGCGCTCGCAAGGATTCAACTTAATATGCCTACAATGCTCGATAATGTGCGCTACCAAACAGTGCAGGGCGAGGAAATCCTCTTTAATTCGTTGCCCGGCGGGGGAATTGGCAGCGTCTCGCGTACGATAAGACGATAACAACCCGACACGGCTGGCGATCCGCCCGGGCACCCAGCTCCATCGCGCCCTTTCCATCCTCGGCAAGCGGATCGATGGGATTTAATCGACCTCGGGCAATCAATACGACTTCGGCAAGTCCAGCACCTTCTCCGCGATGAACGACAGGATCAACTGCTCGGTCACCGGTGCGATGCGCGCCAATATCGACTCGCGAAACAGCCTCTCGACTTGGTATTCGCGCGCATAACCCATGCCGCCATGGGTCAGCACGGCTCTCGTCGCGGCGTCGAACGCCGCCTTCGCCGACAGGAATTTCGCCGCATTGGCCTCCGCGGCGCACGGCAGCCCTTGATCGTACAAATACGCCGCGCGCATGCACATCCAGTATGCCGATTCGAGGAACGTCCAGGATTCCGCGAGCGGATGCTGGATGCCCTGGTTTTGTCCGATCGGTCGGCCGAACACCACGCGTTCGCGGGCATACTTAGCCGCCCGCTGCAGGGCATCGCGACCGATGCCGATGGCTTCGATGCCGACCAGTACGCGCTCTGGGTTCAGGCTGTCGAGAATGTAGTGGAAACCTCGGCCTTCCTCACCGATCCGATCGGCATCGGGAATGAAGTAGTCGTCAATGAAGGTGGCATTGGAATCGACCGCATTGCGGCCGAGCTTCTTGATCCGGCGGACATCGATCTTCTTGCGGTCGAGATCCGCATAAAACAGCGTCATGCCGTCGGTGGGCCGCTTGCAGTCGGATTTCGGCGTGGTCCTGGCGAGCAGGACGATTTTGTGCGCTTCCTGGCCGGTGGACGTCCACATTTTGCGGCCGCTGACCCGGTAGCCTCCGGGAACCTTCTTGGCGAAGGTCTTCATGCTGGTGGTATCGAGCCCCGCATCCGGCTCGGTGACGCCGAAACAGGCCTTTTCCTGACCCTTAATGAGGGGAGTCAGCCAGCGCTCCTTTTGTTCAGGCGTGCCATGCACGACGATGGCGTGTGGACCGAAGAGATTGATGTGAACGCTCGATGCTGCAGCCTGCGCGCCGCCGCTCGACGCCACGGCATGCATCATGACGGCCGCTTCGGTGACACCGAGACCGGCACCTCCCAACTCCTGCGGCATGGTGATACCCAGCCAACCGGCGGTGGCCATCGCCGCGTAGAACTCCTCGGGGAATCGCGCACTTTCGTCGCATTCGTGCCAGTACGCGTCATCGAATTGAGCGCACACCTTGCGCACGGATGTATCGATTTCCCGCTGCAGCTCGTTGAGCGCAATCTCCATGGGCTACACGGGATCCCAGGTGAACACGTCGCTCGAGCGATCGAGCTTGTAATACGATCCGCGAAATGCCGGCAAGGCGCGTTCGATACAAGATTCCGGGGTCCACCCCTCCGCCGTATGCACCGAGCGGATCGGCCGCGGTTGACTGAAGAGAAAAATCTCGTTGCGCCGCACACCGAAGATCTGACCCGAAACGTCCTTGGCGGCGTCACTGCACAGCGCAATCGTGAAGGGCGCGATTTTGTCCGGGGTCATCTTTTTCGCGACCTCGATTCGAGCCGCATTCTCGGGAGTATTGGGGATTGTCCCAACCAACCGAGTCCACGCAAAGGGTGCAAGGCAGTTGGAACGGACGCCAAACTTCGCCATATCCAATGCGATGCATTTCGACAGCCCGGCAACGCCAAGTTTCGTGGCACCATAATTGACTTGGCCGAAGTTCCCAATCAGGCCGCTGCTCGACGTCATATGAACGAAGGCGCCCTTTTGCTTTTCCTTGAAGTGGACAGCGGCAGCTCGGGCGACGTTGAAACAACCCTTCAGATTGACGGCTGCGACAAGGTCCCAATCGGCCTCGCTCATTCGATGAAACATTACATCGCGCAAGATTCCTGCATTATTGATTACGGCGTCGACATCACCGAACGCCGCGAGTGCCTGCGCGAACAATTGATTGGCACCCTCCCAAGAAGCGACATTGCCGCCGTTGGCGATGGCCTCACCACCCGCCGCCTTGATTTCATTGACCACCTGCTGTGCGGGCCCGATATCGCTGCCTTCACCGCCTTCACTGCCGCCCAAGTCGTTGACCACGACTTTCGCACCCTCTTTGGCCGCCAGCTTCGCGATTTCAGCGCCCACGCCGCGCCCTGCGCCGGTCACGATGACGACTTTTCCCTTCAACACATCGGCCATGCTCGAGATCTCCTGGTGACTGGCGCCGACGCCGGCTCGATTGCACAGCGAACGGATTCAAATAATGGTAAGCTAGCGTATCATACAGGTTCGATCACGGCAAACCGCACACCATCATGAATCTCGAACAATTGACGTCGTTTTCGTTTCCGGAAATTCGCTCCGCTTACTCTGAACGCGATACCTCGCTTTATGCGCTCGGGGTGGCCGCGTGCCAGGATCCGCTGAACGCCGACGAATTGAAATTCGTCGCCGGTGATGCATTGCAAGCCCTTCCATCCCTGTCGTGCGTTCTCGCGCATCCCGGTTTCTGGATCAAGGCGCCGGAACTCGGCGTTAACTATGTCAAGCTGGTTCATGCAGAGCAGTATTTCCAATTGGCTGCGCCTCTGCCGACACGTGGCGAAGTCATCGGGCGTTATCGCGTCACCGGTGTCGTCGACAAGGGCGAAAAATCCGGTGCGTTGGTCTACTTCGAAAAGTCGCTCCACTCTCTCGACGGTGCACTCCTGGGTACCGTTGAAAGTACGTATTTCCTGCGCGGGGACGGCGGATGCGGCAATTGGGGGAAGCCTGCGCGGGAGTTCCCGGCGGTCCCCGCAGTGGCGCCAGCGGGCACTATCGAGGTGCCCACATTGCCGATCGCCGCCCTCATCTATCGTCTGAGCGGCGACTACAATCCTCTGCATTCCGATCCGACGGTGGCGCGTAAGGCGGGGTTCGAGAAACCCATATTGCACGGACTGTGCACGTATGGAATAGCCTGCCAATCGTTGATCCGAGCGCTGTGCGGGTCGGACGCCACGCGTCTCGTCAATATGGGTGCGCGATTCACCAAGCCGGTCTATCCCGGTGAGATCATCCGTACCGAGTATTGGCATACGGAGGGCAATGTCCAATTCCGCAGTCTCAGCGTGGAGCGCAACGAAGTCGTGTTGGATCGTGGAGTCGCCAAAATCGTTGTCTGAGGCCAGCTCAGCCCCAGCCCGCGGCGCCGGCGGCTTACGGAAGGTGCGAATCAGGTGGTGTTTCAATACACTCTGCGCATGCCTGCCGAATCGATGACTCGCATTCCCCCGCTCGAGGGAGCACTGAACTTTCGCGATATGGGTGGTTACCTTGCCGCGGATGGCCGAAGCGTCCGGTGGGGCCAGCTATTCCGCTCCGGCACCACTCATGCCATGACGGATGCTGACGTCGCGAGCTTGAGCGCGCGGGGAATTCGCTGTGCTTACGATCTACGATCGAACAAGGAGCGGCGAGACTACCCGAACCGGTTGCGGGAAATTGCGAATCTCGATTACCGCTTTCGCGATCATGACCAGCTGCCGGGCGACATCAGGCGGCTCCTCCGATCACCGGATGTGGCCGCTGAAAACTCTCATCGAATGATGCTGGACGTCTATCGGAAGTTGCCCTACGAATTCGCCGATGCGCTCACCGCCCTGTTCGGGCTGCTGTTGAATGGCGAATTACCTTTAGTATTCAATTGCACCGCCGGCAAGGACCGCACCGGCGCGGCCGCCGCTATCCTGTTGACCGCCCTTGGAGTGTCTCGCGACCTGATTTTTGAGGACTATCTCCTCACACAACAATTCTTCGAGCGCAGCTGCGAATTGATATTGAAGGAGGGAGGCCCGTTCCTCGCGTCGATCCCAAGAGCCATCTGGGAGCCGCTCATGCGGGTGCATCCGGATTATCTACACAGCATGTTCGAGCAGTTGGAGGCGTCCCATGGGTCGGTCAGTGGCTATATGCGCGATCTGCTCGGGATCGACCAACCGGACATAGAGAGGTTACGCGCTAACCTGCTGGAGTGAGCGTTCCGGTGGGCGCATCTCGATGAGATTGATGCTGCGGCAGGTGAATGTGATCTCGTTACGCTGATTGAGTAACGTGTAGCGATATTCGACGATGCCGCGGGTCGTATCAGATTGGCTCGGCCGCTTACTCAGCGCTTCGGCCACGGCGCGCAGCGTGTCGCCCGCGCGAATGGGGTTCGGCCAGCGCACTTCTTCCCACGCAATCCCGCATATCCAACGAATATCACCGCTGATCTCATGATCCAGGGCGCGCCAGAGGGCAGCGCCGTGGATACCGGACGCGATCAGTTCGCCGAAGATGGACTTCTCTGCTGCCACCGGATCGGCATGAAAGTACTGGGGATCGTAGCGCGTCGCGAACTCGATCAACTCCCGCTGTGTCACTGTTCTGGGACCTGACTCACGCACTTCGCCAATGACGATGTCGTCATAAAAACGCCCTGTCTGTGCCATCATGAATCTCTCCGAATCCAACTACGCGCGCATGAGGCGGCCAACCTTCTACAACTTGTGGGGTTCGAGCAGTAGGTGCTTCAGGGTCACCAAGAATTGAGCCCCCACAGCGCCGTCGACGACGCGGTGATCCATGGATAGCGTCAGCGTCGCGACATCGGCCGACGTGACGACGCCGTCACGCACCACCGCACGCGGCGATGAGGCGGCCACCGCGAGAATCGCAACCTGCGGCGCATTGATAATGGCATCGAAGCGACTGACCCCATACATCCCAAGGTTCGAGATCGTAAATGAGCCGCCGCTGATTTCATCGCGCTGAAGAGTGCCGAGACGCGCCCGCTGAATGAGGTCTCGGCTCTCCTTGGCAATAGTGAGGACCGACTTCAGATTCGCATCCCGCACGATAGGGGTCACGAGGCCAGCTTCCGCCGCCACCGCGATGGCGATGTCCGCATTGGCGAATTGCACGATCTCCTCGCCATCGAGCTGCGCATTGACCATCGGGTGCTGGACCAAGGCAAGTGCCGCCGCACGGAGGATCAAGTCGTTGACCGTGACACGCTCGCCAGTCACCTCGGTCAGTTCCCGCTTGGCACGCAGGATATGGCCAAAATCCACCTCGATGTCCAACCGGAAGTGGGGAATGCTCTGTTTCGACTGTAATAAGCGTCTCGCGATCGTCACCCGGCGTGCACTCATGCGCACCCGCTGCGATGTTGTCGGGGCGGCCGCAGGCGCCGGTGGCCTGCCTGCACCCCGAGCCGCGAAGGCCTCGACGTCTTCCTTGGAGATTCGCCCGTTTCGCCCTGTGCCAATGACCTGCGCCAGATCGACCCCCAAGCGTTCCGCCACTCGACGGGCAATGGGGCTGACGCGCGCCTCTTCACCCGACTGGCTGGACTCATGTGACGCACCGGGTGGCGCAGGAACCACTGGCGCCGGGGTGTCAGACTCCGGCTCGAAGGACACCACAGCACCCACAAAGGAGTCGACAAAGCGCGCGACCTCGGCGTCGCCGACGGCTTCGTCTGCAATGACGCCGACTAGAGCACCAACGGCAAGCGTATCGCCCGCATCTGCGATGATCCGTCGCAAAAGCCCGGATGCTGGCGACTCAACCGCATTGACAATTTTTTCGGTTTCGACATCGAGAATTTCGGTGCCGCGCTCGATGCGATCGCCGACTTTCACTCGCCAGCCGGTGATCGTGCCTTCGGTCATTTCGATGCCCCACTTGGGCATGGTGATCGCGCTGATATTAGTGGCCATTATTCGTCCTTCATTGCTTCGCGTATGGCAGCCTCGATTCGGGGCGGGCCGGGCACGTACAGCCTTTCCAGCGAGGGTGCAAAGGGAATCGGTGTATGCGGTGCTGTGACCTGGATGATCGGTCTCTTGAGCGAACGGAAGGCCTTCTGTGCGACCGTGGCGGCAATGTCGCAGGCCATTCCGCAACGCGGCGGAGACTCGTCTATGATAACCAGCCGCCCCGTACCCTCGACGCTCTCGATGATGGTGTCCTCATCGAGCGGCGAGGTCGTCCGCGGATCGATGAGATCGCAGGTGATCCCTTCCTTCGCGAGCGCATCGACGGCACGCTCGGCGAACGGCACCATGCGCGCAATGGCGACGACGGTGACATGCTCGCCTTCGCGTACCATATTCGCCTCGCCGAAGGGCACCGTATACGCCTCTTCAGGAACCTCTCCTTTACGGGGATAGAGAGCCTTATGCTCGAAAAATATGACGGGATCGTCATCCCGAATAGCCTGAATCAAGAGGCCTTTGGCATCGTAAGCATTCGAAGGTATGACGATTTTCAGACCGGGAATCGCAGTCAGCAGCGAATAAATGGTTTGGGAGTGTTGTGGCCCCATATTCATACCGGCGCCCATGGCCATCCGAATGACCACCGGGCAGGTACTCTTGCCGCCGAACATGTATCGGAATTTCGCGATCTGGTTGTAGATCTGATCGAAGCAAACACCCACGAAGTCGGCGAACATGAGTTCTGCAACGGGGCGCAGTCCCGCGAGCGCGGCACCGGCAGCAGCACCGATGATGGCCGACTCGGAAATCGGCGTATCGAGGACGCGACCTTCGCCAAATTTCGGTAAGAGTCCCTTGGTGACGCCGAATATGCCGCCCGAAGCCTCGCGCTCACCCGATGTGCCGCCGGCGCCTCCGGAGACATCCTCGCCGAGAACGATTACGCGCTCGTCTCGGGACATCTCTTGGTGCAGGGCCTGGTTGAGCGCATCGCGCATGCTAAGTTGCGGCATGGTGAGCCTTTTTCGTGTTTAGTAGTTGATGTAGACGTCGGAGTACAGATCCGCGGGCGCCGGCGGCGGCGATGCCTTCGCGTCCACCACGGCACGCTCGATGAGCGCGGCAACCTCCGCATCTATGCGGTCGAGATCGGCAATGGCGACGCTGCGATCCGCCTCCACCCGCGCTCGGAAACGCTTGAGACAATCCATGGTCACGCGCAATTTCGATACTTCGTCCTTCGCGCGATAGTTTTGGGGATCACCTTCGAAATGCCCATAGAAACGCGTGATCGTGGTCTCGATGGTGCTCGGTCCCTCACCGTTCTTGGCACGCGCAACGGCCCGGCCCATGGCATCGAACACGGCATGGAAATCGGCACCATCCACACACTCCGCCGCCATGCCGAATGCTCTGGATCGGCCCGCCAGATCCTTCGAACCGACCGCGTAGGAGGCGCCCGTATGCTCGGAATAGCCGTTGTTCTCGAGGATAAAAATGGCCGGCACCTTGAGCACGACGGCCATGTTCATGGCTTCGAAAACGGTGCCCTGATTGGCGCTTCCATCGCCGCCGAATGCCACGCTGACATTATGATTACCGCGCAGCTTGCAGGCGATTGCGGCGCCAACAGCGATGGGCGGCCCACCGCCCACGATGGCGTTCGCTCCCAACATGCCCTTAGTCATGTCGGCAATGTGCATCGAGCCGCCCTTCCCGTGGCACAGTCCATCCTGCCGGCCGTAGATTTCCTTCATCATTCCGGACACATCGCAGCCCTTGGCGATGCAGTGACCGTGGCCTCGATGGGTGCTTACGATGTAATCCGCGTCGCTCAACTGTTCGCACACGCCGACGGCGACCGCCTCCTGTCCGGCGTAAAGATGGGTAAAACCTGGAATGTCGCCGGTCGCGATCTCGACGTGCAGTCGCTCTTCGAACTCACGGATGAGCTTCATCTGGCGATAGGCATGCACGAGCCTCGCCCCGGTCAATGTAGTGCTGTCGCTCATTCGTCCCCTCCTTTGCTCCAGATACCACGCGGTGTGCCCTCCGGAAATAAATAATCATCGATCACCTTGTGAAAGTGACGGATGCGCAGTTCCTGACTTCCCAGCCAAAGCCCACGAAATCCGCGGGAGTGCATGCCCGCCTGCACGTTCGGCAGGTTGGCCGCATCCTGATCCAGTACCAAGCCTATGGACTTATCACCGTGCTTCCAGGTTTGATGTTTCGCTCGCTGGGGCCATTCCTGGCCGTTAGGCACCAACTCGTAAGTCCATATGTCGTAGTACATTTTATTCGGGTCGGTCGCGTGCGGCCGCTGACGAAAAATCCAAAAATCATCCGCATGGAGGTTCAGGGAGAGATTCGGAAAAATCGTGTAATGATAATCATCGGTGAGCTGATCGTCGTTCAGATCCGAGTAGTCCTTACCTTGCTGAGGACCCATGGCACGTTTGTGTTTCTGGACATCTCTGCGAATGTTGGCTATCGGTTCGTCGTACTCGGCAGGATCCATTCCAGCACCCTTCATGATCGATTTGATCGGATCGGGAATGGCCGGGGGCTTGCGCACTCTCGGAGAGGTGGTTCCAAACGGAATCAGGTACCGGTTGTGTCGGTCATAGCAGTCGATTTGGATGTCCAAATCGTGCAGATACCACAAGAGCTGCGGGTGGATTCCTTGAACGTGGTAACTCTCGTTGAAAGCATCCACAGACGTTTTCCAATTGCAATCCCACTCTACGGTTATATCTCGCGTCTGAACCATACGATCGAAATGGTAAGGGTTCATGTGGAGCGGAATCGGATCCAGATATTCCGACAGCGGTTCGGCGTCGGGATTCATGGTGAACCACACGAAGCTTCCCCAAACTTCACACTTGATCTCGGTCAGGCCGTAAGCTGGCGGCCCTTGCGGAAACGTATCTATGTCGGGAATGCGACGATACGAGCCGTCGAGGTTGTATTCCCAATGATGGTACAGACACTTGAACGATAAGGACGCACCGCTCGAGCCGCGGCCACAGGGCCTGAGGCGGTTACCGCGATGCTGACAAACATTGTAGAAAGCGCGGACGCTGCCGTCCGTTTGGCGCACCGCAATGATGGACTCCGGGCCGATCTCGGTTGCGAGATAGTCCCCCGGATTGGGTATGTCGAGCGCTCGACCGGCCACCAGCCAAACCTTGGTCCACATTCGCTCCCATTCCAACCGCATGAAATCGGGCGAGGTGTAGCGTCGCTGATCGATGACGCCGAACCCAAGATCGGGATCGACCGCCTTGTCATGCGGCGTGCCCGGCAAAGTGCCGCTCCGTCCGTCGGCGCCGTGCTTGACACGGGGCACCCGCACATAGGTCGGCGCCTTCGATCGGGTTTTAAAATCTTCCAAATCGCTTGCCATGGTGATTCCTCTAGCTCGAGAGTCGAGCGGCCCAGCGTATGCTGCGCCGCAGCAACTCGTGATATACGGGCAACTTCCAACTGCCCCGCTCGACTGGGGATTCGGCCATCATCGGGCGCATATCGTACTTACCGCGGCAATGCCCTAATGTGCAATACAACACCTCGCCTCCCCCGTGCGAATGCAAATAGAGCACGGAGTGTCGGTCGGATGAGGCCATAGGCCATGTGTGATCGACGAACCCGGGCGCCTCGCCCGTGAAATGGGTGTGCAGCAGATCATGCCGTTCGCCATGGTACTCGGACAGATAGAGCTCATCGTCGGCATCGAACGCGTCGATTCCCGCCACCAGCGGATGTGTAGGATCACTGACCTCGACTCGATACGGCACGATCGGGGGATGAGCCAGGAATTGACTGCCGAGCATGGCCATGAATCCCGGCGCGATTCGCGGTGCTTCCCAACCTCGCCCCTTCACGTAACGCAGCACCGAGTTAGTACCGTGTAACGCCAGCCACCGGCCACCCTGCGCCAAGAAGCGTTCGAGGGCCTCCTGCTGGTCGGGCTGCGGAATCACGTCGCAGGTGTAGGTCACCAAAAAATCCGCAGCCGCGATAGCATCGCCATCGCTGTAATCCGCGCCAACCCGCATCCGAATGCGCTCGTGCTCTGCGAGCAGCTTCAAGAGCTCGAGCCGTGCGTAGTCCATATCGTGGTACAGGCCGCCACACACGAGATATCCTTGGATCGGAGCCGACACGAAACTCGCTCTAGAGCTGTACGCGTTTCGTGAAGCCGTTGTCGGCGACAACGTTGGCGCCGGTGATGAGGCTAGCGGCGGGACTTGCGATAAAAACAATGACCCGCGCGATTTCTTCGACCGTGCCCATACGTCCGCAAGGAAGCTGTTTCATCGCCCACTCGTAGAATTTCGGCTGTGTGCCCTTGTTCATTTCCCAGGCGCCGCCCTCGAAATAAATCGGCCCCGGCGACACCGAGTTGACCCGTATTTGTTTTCTACCCACATATTGCGACAACTGCTTCGCGTAGACGATGAGGCCCGCCTTGATCGCGTTGTAGGCCATGGGTGCCGCAAAGGTCTCCACCGCGTTGGTCGAACCGATGATGACGATGGATCCGGTACCGGATTTCTCCAAGTGCGGCATCAGCGCTTCGCAGCCGCGAACCGTATGCAGCATGTCGATCTCGAAATTCCTCACCCAGTTCTTCTCGCTGTCCATGGCCGCACCGCCACTCACACCGGGAATGAATATGTCGCACCCGCCCAAGGCGGCGACGCTGCGCTCGAGCCAAGACTTGTAAGCTTCGCCGTCGCGAACGTTCACCGCTTCACCGAGAACCTCGCTATCGGGGCGTTTCAGAGCCTCGACCGCTTCGGACACTTCGTCGGCCGAGCGCGCACAGAAGGCAACATGGGCGCCCTCAGCAAGCAGCAGCTCCACGACACCGCGCTGGATACCCTTGGTCGCACCGGTGACGATGGCTTTTTTTCCTCTGAGACCGAGATCCATTGCGAAACTCCTGACAAAAAACTGATTATAGTCGACCTAACCTGTAAAAAAAACCGGCGTGGCTGTTTTTTTCCCGGTCCCGTCGCTGCGACGGCCCCTGACAAACACCCTGCTCCCGTTACCAACCTCCCCTAACCATCGCGCTGAGCGAAGCGGCGCCCGACCATCGCGGAGGCGATGTTCACCTTCTGAATGTCGATGGCGCCGCCGGCAATGCCCCAACCCCACGCGTCGCGCAAGCGACGCTCCATGGGGTACTCCCGGGAATAACCGTAGGCGCCCATGAGTTGCACCGCATGGCCGGTGACTTCACGGGCAATCTCATTTGCGAAGCACTTCGCCACGGATGATTCCAAAACACTCGGCAGATTCGCCTGTGCATTACAGGCGGCCCTCCAAATCAGAAGCCGCGCCGCATCGACCTTGATACGCATTTCCGCGAGCCTGAGTTGCACTGCCTGGAAATCGACGATCGGCTTGCCGAATTGCCGTCGCTCTTGCACGTATAGCACTACATCTTCGAGCGCCCCGCTCGCCTGGGCGAGAGCCATGGTGGCATTGCCGCAGCGCTCCAAATCGAACGCCTCCATGAGCAACTTGAATCCACCCGCTGGCACGACGACGTTCGCGACCGGCACGGCACAATTGTCGAAATACAAATCGGACGACGGTACGCCACGAAACCCCATGAGGGATTCGGACTTGCCGAAGGTCAGTCCCGGAGTTCCGTTTTCCACGTAAACAGCGCCGATTCCCTTGGCTCCCGGCGCATCGGACATGCGGCAATAGACCACATAACCATCGGCATGACCGCCGCCGGAGCACCAGCGCTTGGCGCCGTTCAAGATGAGCTTTTCGCCGACCTTCTCGCCTCGGGTCGTCAAATCGGTCAGTGCCGAGCCGGCGGACGGCTCCGACATGGCGATCGCGACCACGGCTTCACCGCTGCAAACGCGCGGGACCACTCGCGACTTGAGGTCAGCGTTACCGAATCTCTCGATTGCGCGGACCGGGCCAACGCATGACTCGAACACCGGAAAGGCGACGGCGGAAGAGATCTTGCCGAACTCCTCGAGGACGATGAGTGCTTCGAGGTTGCCTAATCCTAAGCCCCCAAGCGCCTCGGGGATGTTGATGCCGAGAAAGCCGTGACGCGCGAACTCCGCGATCAGCGCATGCGATGGCGGCTCTCCAGTCAACTCGATATCTTTTGCGATAGGCGGTAAACGCTTTTGCGCGTATTCGCGCGCCGCAGTCTGCAACGCGGCCTGCTCGCTGGTAAGAGCAAAATCCACTGAACACCTCCCATAGTCGGCAAGACCAAAATGCCAACGGTTACCGGTCCCCGGCAAGTCATTCTAAAAAAAACAGTCAGGGCTGTTTTTTGGTTATCCGCGAGTATAGACTCTTCTTTGGAGTTGGTCACATAACCTTAGGCAGTCGAGTCATGGACACGGCAACCGTTCAGCGTTTCATAGAGGGCATGAAATACGAGTCGGAGCGCGTCAGCCCGCGTGAGGGCTTTCCATCCTTGCCCGACATACCTGCCGGTCGGTACACGGATCCGGAATTCCTGAAGCTAGAATCGGAATTCATGTGGCGGCGGAGCTGGCTCTATGCCTGTCACATCGATGAACTGCCCGAAGTCGGCAGTTTCATCCTATGGAGAAAGACGGGATCACCCATTCTCATCGTGCGGGGCAAGGACGATGAGATACGCGCGTTCTATAACACGTGTCGACACCGTGGCGGCCCCCTGGTGAAGACCGCCTGCGGCAAGGCGGAGGGCTTTGTCTGCGGCTATCACGGTTGGACTTATACGCTCGATGGGAAACTCATCAACTTGCGCGACAAGCGCGATTTTCCAGGATTGGACATGTCGACGCGCCCGCTCATCGGCGTGCGCTGCGAGCGCTTCTACAACTGGATTTTCATCAACGAAGATCCGCATGCAGAGCCCTTGTTGCAGCACACCCATCCGTTCTTCGATTACTTCAAGCAATTTCAACCCGATTGCTGGCGCCTGGTCGCGCAGGAAAGCTTCGATGTGCAATGCAACGTCAAGGTGTTGCTCGACGCTTTCCTAGAGGTTTACCACTTGAAGTCGATTCACCAGGGCACGGTGGATCGGTTTTTGGACCACCGTGGTACGACCATTGCACTGTATCCGAAGGGCCATTCGATCATGGTTACGCCCAACCGGCGTCCCGACTGGCAAGACCCGGGGACCCGCGGCATGCGACGTATCGAATCGGCAACCATCGTGTCGTCTAAAAACAACCCGTCATTCAATTTTTACCCGAATCTGGTTGCACCCGTCGATCCGTCGGGCGTGCCGTTCCTGCTCTTCTGGCCGGTCACCGACACCAGCATGCGAATCGAGTGCCATTGGTTCGCACCCGACTGGGGCGGCGGGCCACCCCACGAACTGTGGAAGACTCGGATTGCCAACTTCGATCGTATCTTGGACGAGGATTTGCAATTCGGACCGCAGATCCAGGAATCACTCATGTCCCCTGGCTTTCGCGGCATTCCCTTGAGCTACCAAGAGCGGCGTATTTACCACTGGCATGAGGAGTTGGATCGACGGATTGGGCCCGACCGAATTCCTACGGAACTTCGGGTGACCCCTTTGCTGGAACCGTTCTACGAAAGCGGCATCGGCGATACATGACCTCTCTCGGGTCGATTCATGGATATGGCGTGCACATTCCGCGGCTGCGGCTATCGCGTGAAGTGGTTGCCGCAGCGATGTCGTGGGCCAACCCACCGGCTCGAGGCGCGGCACGTGGTACTCGGGCCATCGGAAATTGGGATGAGGACGCGCTCACCATGGCCGTCGAAGCGGCTCGGCGTTGTGGCACCAAATCCCGGGATAATGCGCCGCTACAAGCCCTATTTTTCTGTTCGACCACGGCACCTTTTGTCGATCGCGACGTCGCCGTTATGCTCGCGAGCGCGATCGATCTTCCGGGCTCCGTCGAAACCCTGAACCTGGGTGCTTCGCTGCGTGCCGGAACCAGCGGTCTCATCAACGCCCTGCTCCGTACCACGGGAAACACACTCCTGGTGGCGAGCGATGCCCGTATGACGAAAGCGGGAAGCCCCCAAGAGATGACCTATGGTGATGCCGCCGTAGCGATGCTCGTCGGCCCCGCTGCCACCGGCTCGCTTGCAACGGTCGTCGCTGCGCGCCGAGTCGGTACTGACTTCGTCGATCACTACCGCATGAGCGGTGCGGATTTCGACTATGCACTGGAAGAGCGGTGGATACGCGACGAGTTTCTGCTGAAGATCATCCCCAAAACCGTCGCACAAGTTCTATCGGACGCCAAGGTCACCGCCGAGTCCGTGCGGCACATCGTGATTCCAACCAGCCCAGCGACAGCCAAGCGCCTGGCCCAAGCCTGCGGGGTACCAACCGCACGGCGCGACGAGCGCGTCCTCACGCAGTGCGGGGATGCCGGCGTGGCGCTGCCCCTGCTCATGCTCGCGGACGCGCTGGAAGCGGCGGAGCCGGAGGAATTCATCCTGGCCGTCGGTATCGGCCAAGGTGTCGACGTCATTTTACTGCGGGCGGAAACCGGTGTACGTACCGCGAGTAAGGATCTCACCCGTGCCCTCGCAGCCAGTCACGAAGAGCCCAGTTACGTGAGATACCTCGCGCATCGCGGGCTTCTCGACGTGGATTTCGGTATGCGCGCAGAACGCGACCAACGCACTGCACACAGCGTCGCATTCCGAAAACGATCCGTACTCAACGCATTCACGGGTGGCCGCTGCGGGAGCTGCGGCACGGTGCAATTTCCGCAGTCCCGCGTGTGTGTCAATCCGGAGTGTCGCCAAACCGATACCCAGTCTCCCCATCGACTCGCCGACTCGCAAGGCAGAATCAAATCGTTTACAGAAGACTGGCAGGCCTATGCCGCCCGCCCCCCCTATGTGTACGGCAACGTCGAGTTCGCCGAGGGTGGGAACCTGCTGATGGAATTTACGGATATCGAGCCCGGCAGCATCAAAGTGAACGACGCGGTGCGATTCGTGTATAGGATAAAAGACGAGGATCGCGCTCGCGGCTTTCGTCGCTATTTCTGGAAGGCTACAGCGACCTGAAGCGCCCATGCGAGAAACATCATGAAGAGCGGAATCAAAGACAAGGTGGTCATCGCGGGAATGGGATGTTCGCGGTTCGGAGAACGCTGGGACTGCGGACCGGACGACCTGATGGTCGAGGCATTCAATGAAGCGCTGTTAGATGCGCGCATAGGACGCGACCAAATCGAGGCGGCCTGGCTCGGTGTATTTTTCGACGAACAGAATACGGGCAAGTCCTCCCTGCCCATGTCGATTGCGTTGCGCCTCCCCAATATTCCGACGACGCGAGTTGAAAATCTTTGCGCGACCGGAACCGAGGCACTCCGCGGCGCCGTCTATGCCGTTGCCGCGGGGGCATGCGAAATTGCTCTCGCGATGGGTGTCGAGAAACTCAAGGATACTGGCTTCGGCGGCTTGCCCGAGCGAACCAAGGGCACTTTCGAGGACTTGTACCTCCCGACGAGCACTGCGCCAGGCGCCTTTGCCCAGCTCGCGAGCGCCTATGCCGAACGCTACGGCTACTCCATGCCGGATCTGAAGCGGGCAATGGCGCATATTTCGGTCAAAAGCCATGAAAACGCGACGCGCAATCCCAAGGCTCATCTACGCAACCGAATTACGGAACAACAAGTTTTGGAGTCGATGCCGATTTCCTATCCTCTGGGCGTACTCGACTGCTGCGGGGTCAGCGATGGCGCGGCCTGCGCTATCGTCACCACACCGGAGGTAGCCCGCAGACTCGGACTGCGCGACGTCGTTGCGGTAAAAGCTCTCCAACTCGCGGCGAGCAACGGAGTCGAAATGGGGCATCAGTCATGGGACGGCAGCCATACGTTGACAACTCCGCTCGCGGCTCAGAGAGCATATGCTGAGGCGGGCATCCAGAACCCGCGGGAACAGATCGACTTGATCGAAGTCCACGATTGTTTCTCGATTACGGAACTCGTGCTCATGGAGGACTTGGGACTGTCCGATATGGGACGCTCGCCGCACGATGTGCTCGATGGTCGCTACGATCGCGACGGTGCGATCCCCTGTCAAATTGACGGCGGCTTGAAATGTTTCGGTCATCCGATCGGTGCCACCGGCTTGCGCATGGCGTATGAAATTTACTTGCAATTGCTGGGTCGCGCGGGGGAACGGCAGCTGCGCGGTCGATCGGGAAACGGTCCGGCATTTGGACTCACGCACAATTTGGGCGGCATTCCAAATCGCAATATTGCGAGCGTGTCGATCTTGGGCCTCCTTGCCGCATGAGCTGTCAATCATGATTGGAACACACCAATGAACGCCAATTCTTCAGCCTTGGGAACCCTGGATCACGCTGTGGTTGCGGAGGATCTCGCGCGCCTGCGAATTTCGGTGACGACCATCGGCGATCTCCTGTTGAACGCGGCGGATCAGTATCCCGACACCCTCGCGTTGGTGTTCCCGGACGCACAATACACGTACGCCGAACTTGCCAGCCGTGCGATCCTGCGGGCGCGCAGCTTGCAGGCGTTGGGCGTCAAGCCTCGCGATCACGTCGGTATCTTGATGCATACATGCCCGGCATTTGTGGAAATTTTCTTTGCGGTGGCGCTATGTGGTGCCGTGATCGTGCCGATCAACGCGCGCTACCGCTCCAGCGAACTCGCCTATGTCATCGAGAACGGGGATCTCGTGACCTTGGTCACCACCGATAGCATCGCCGAACAGGTGAGCTTCGTCGAGCGCCTGAACGGCGCGTTCCCGGACCTGAAGCAGCAGACCGAGCCCACGAGCCTGCGGCTCGATGCGGCGCCCAAGCTGCGCAACATCGTGCTCATGGGCACGTCCAAACCCGCAGGATTCGTGAGCCAGAGTCGCTTCGAGTCTCTGGCCGATGGCGTCGCGGAACGCGACGTTCATATCGCCCGTCTTGGCGTTCGCGTTCGCGACGTCGGCCTCATGCTCTATACCTCGGGCACCACGGCGAACCCCAAAGGTTGCTTGATCACGCACGAAGCTCAGGTGCGTAATTCCATCGCCCTCGGCCGGCACCGCTATCGGCTGACGCACGAGGACCGATTCTGGTCGCCGCTGCCGATGTTTCATATCGCCTCGGTGCTGCCCATGCTGGCCATTTTCGATGTCGGCGGCACCTATCTGACGATGGGGTATTTCGACGCCGGCGTCGCCCTCGAAATGCTCGAACGCTATCAGGTGACGGCAACCTACCCTTGCTTTGTCACCATCATGCAGGGGTTGATCTATCACCCCAACTTTGCACGCACTGACCTTCGCCGCATCAAGTTCATGAATTCTAATTTTGCGGTGCAACCCGCCGTCGTCGCCGAGTCCATCATGCGCGCCATGCCGCAAGCACTTCAAGTCGGCAGCTTCGGCATGACTGAGACCGCCGGCACCGTATGCACAGGCGCGTGGGACGAACCAGAGTCGCTGCGCATCACCCGTCTGGGCAAGCCACTTCCGGGACTCGCCGTACGCATCGTGAATCCTGAATCCGGCAAGGACGTGGAGACGGGATCGCACGGCGAAGTACTAGTTCGGGGTTACAGCGTATTAGAAGGGTATTACAAGGATCCCGCTAAAACCTTGCAAGCGATCGACACGGACGGCTGGTTTCACACGGGCGACATCGGTTCGCTCGACCAGCACGGCACCATCATGTTTCACGGTCGCTACAAGGACATGCTGAAGGTCGGCGGAGAGAACGTCGCGGCCGCGGAGATCGAGGCGCTGCTGTGCCGTCACCCGGCCGTCAAGCTCGCCCAAGTCGTCGGCATTCCGGACCCGAAATACGCCGAAGTTCCCGCGGCCTTCGTCGAAGTGAACCCTGGACACAGCGTGACGGAGACCGACCTTGTGAGTTTCTGCAAGCAAGAAGTTGCGGCCTACAAGGTGCCAAGATTCATCCGCTTCGTCGACGAATGGCCCATGTCCTCGAGCAAGATCCAGAAATTCCGCTTGAGGACTCAGCTGATCACCGAGCTGGGTCTCACCTAGGAGTTGCCTACCGCCATGACTCGACTCCTGGGGCCTATCGTACAAAATGCCTATGTGGTGCATGACTTGGAAATTGCGTCGTCCCACTGGGCGTCGAAACTGGGCGTCGGACCTTTCTACGCGATGGAGCATGTGGCATTCGGACCCTCCTACTTTCGCGACCAGCCGCTGGCGTTCGATATGTCGGTGGCGATCGCACAATGGGGAGAGATCCAAATAGAGCTCATCGTGCAGCACGATTCCAATCCGTCGATTTATACGGAATTTGCCTCGTCCCAAGGCCAAGGAATGCACCATGTCGGCGTCATGACCGACTCGGTCGAAGAACACGTTGCACGCTTGCGGCCGCACGGCATCGAGCCAGTACAGTGGGGAATCACTGCGGGCGGCATGCGATTTGCTTATCTCGACACTGACCTACACCCCGGCTGCATGGTGGAATTGATCGAGCGAGGGCCCGCTGTCGACGCATTTTTTTCCTTGGTGCGCAGGGGTGCAGAACGTTGGGACGGCACTCGCCCGTTGAGACTATTGACCTGACGTCGGAGCGCCTGGCGGCACATCAAGGAACCATGGGATTGAGATCCCTGGAAATCCCTCCGCCAAATGCGTTAAGGTGGGCAGTTAGGCGTTCGATCGGGCTATTGGTATGGGTGTCAGCGGCAATTCGGCCAGGGCTTATGGCGACATGAAGGTCTTAGAGGTCCGCACGGGATTCAAATCACGGGCCGTCAAAAAGAAATCGCGGACGAATTCACCGAGTCTCCAGGCTACCAAGAGCGCTCAAACGCGCAGAAAAGTGGTCGATGCGACCATTCACTGCATCATCAAGTTTGGCTACGCGAATATTACGACCCCCCAGATTGCGGCCGAGGCGGGCCTGTCTCGCGGCGCCATGCGCCATCACTTCCGTAACGGAGCGGCGATCATCAAGGCAGCGGTCATCGAACTTCATGAGCGTCGTCTGCGCGCGTTTAGACGAACCTCGGAAACCGAGAGCCACGATCCCGGCACGATGGTTCAAGCTTACTGGAAGCAATTGCAAAATCCGACTTTCGTGGCATTTCACGAACTCGCACTGGCGGCGCGCACCAGCACCAAACTGGCCCGGATTCTGCTGCCGCTCGAAAGGGAATTCCGGGAGCGATTCCTCGAGGAGGCATTCTTGCTGTTTCCGGAGTGGAGTACGGAACGGGAAGCATTCGGCATCGCCATGACTTTCTCCCAGACTTTTCTCGAGGGCATGGCCATACGAGTACTCAACGACACCATGGACAAGAAGATGGTGGCTCCCATGTTGAAACTCGTCGAAAACCAGATTCGGAGTATGAATCCGGCTTTTGCCGATCAGCCAATGGAAATGCGAAGTTCCGCAGATGCAGGAGTTCCTGTGCTTGAGTCGAAGCCACTGCCCAATGCAAGCGTCTTATCCCGAAGAGGCAAGGCAACGAAGCTATCAGCGCTGGAGTCGGCAACCTAGGTGCGAAGACCAGCGCTCATTGCGCGATCAACCCGTTGTCAATCACGATTTCAGTCGCATTGACAAACAGCGATTCGTCGGACGCAAGATACAGCACGAGATTGGCAACATCAGAGGGTTTACCAAGGCCCACCGGAGTCTGGTCATAAACGGCCATTTGCATACCAAGCTCCGCCGTGGCCTTCACGACCATGGGCGTCTCGATGGCGCCGGCATGGATGGAATTGCAGCGAATGTTGTAGTGATTCATTTGACAATGCACGGCAATGGACTTCGTCATCGAGCGTACGGCACCCTTCGCCGCGCTATAGGCATAGAACACCGGGTAACCGATGTGGGTGGCCGTGGAGCACATGTTGATGATCGAGCCCCCACCCGAGTCCTTCATCAGCGGAATACCGTATTTGCACGCCAGGAAGACGCTATCGGTCATGATGCGCAGGTGCGCCTGAAATTGCTCGAGTGTCGCGGACTCCGGCGTGCCCACGATGACCATCCCCGCGTTGTTCACGATGACGTGTAAAGCCCCGAAACGATGCTTGATCTCGGCGAATACCTCTTGCCAACGAGATTCGTTCGACACGTCTTGGACGAGGAAATAAGTACTGTCGGGCCGAATCGCGTTGAGTTCTCGCTCGAGTTCAGCGCCAGCAGCGGCATTGATATCCGATATCACGACCGTTGCGCCCTCTTCGACCAACCTCAGGGCGTCGGCTTTTCCCAAGCCGGATGCCGCGCCCGTGACCAAGGCAATCTTTCCGCTCACTCTGCCCATTGCGCGCCACTCCCCGAAAACTACTGTCGCATCAAAATATCAGTCAGTTCATCCGGTTTCAATCATTACTGACTTTTTCAAGCAAGCAGCGTAACTTTCGCTTATAAAGGTTTGCATGCTAACGAAAGGTGTCAACGAGGTTTTCTGAATGGCGGCCAATGCAGATTCACCGCCGACGCGGCAGACGGATGTGCCCGTCGGCTGGCAGGCTCAGAAAAGCGCATCGACGCGGACTCAAATCATTGAGGCCGCCATCAAGTGCTTGGTCGATTTGGGCTACGCGCGCACAACGACGGCCGTGATTGCGGAGAAGGCGGGACTATCCCGCGGCGCCATGCTGCATCACTTTCCCTCGAAAATGGATATCATCCGGGCAGCCGTCGATTATCTTCACGCCAAACGTCTGCGCGCTTTTCGCAAGGCTATGGCCAAAGAACCCACCGATGGTGACCACGTACGCCTGGGGGTCGAAGGCTACTGGGCGCACGTGAAGCACCCGTGGTTCGTTGCGTTCTTCGAGATTGCGGTGGCCGCGAGAACCGATAAGGAGCTGGCAGCGATTCTCTTTCCAGCCCAAGAAGCCTTCGAACGCGAGTGGTACGAAACGAGTCTCGAGTTGTTCCCCGAATGGCAGCGCAAGGGCGAGAAATTCTTGCTCGGCTTCGATCTCAGTCGTTATGTCATGGAAGGCATGGGCATCAGTTTTTTGACGCACAAAGAAACTGAACGCGACAAACGCGTTCTGCGGTACCTCGAGGAGAAACTCAAGGAACTGGTGGGGCAGGACAAATAGCGCCGCACCCCGGCCACGCCCGATCATTCCGCCCCTGCGCTATCGCCTGAGGCATTCGGATATGGATTGAGGGCTCTTCGATTTCTCAGCTTTTCCAATCAAAGAGCTGCAAATCCATTTCCCCCTCGATGCAGGCCATGATGGGCGGCACCAAAGCATCGTGGAAAGAACTGGATTGGTGTGCCTGAAACGCGGCCTCATCCTTGAAGCGTCCGTACACCACGTAGGTCCGAGCCTTGCTACGACTCTTTATGACGTCGTACACCAAGGTCCCAGGCTCATGACCGTGCGTCAACTCCGATAATTCCTTCTGGAGGCGCTCGAACTCGGCTTCGTGATTCGCCTTGACGACGAGAGTCGCGATGAAAGTCGTGGACATGACAACAGTCTCCTTTTTTTCAGGCAAGAGGATCGAAGTACTCGCGCACCCAAGTTCCGTCCAAGCAAGCCGAAATCTTGGGCCCCACTTCGGCAAGCATCGTCGAGTGCATGTGGATATGCTCGGCGGCCTCGTCGCGAAAACTCTCCAGCACCACATACCGATTGGGCTCACGTAGCTTGAAGAACTCGAATATCAGCGTGTCGGGCTCGTTGGCCTTCACGTAGGCCGTCAGTTGCTCGCATATCGCGACGAACTCGCCGCGCCTCTCGGGCTTGACGGTCATACGTGAAATGAACGTGATCCTGGCCATATGAACACTCCTCTTACAGATGGTGATGGATAATGCGAAGCCTGCAGCAATGATACGATCGACGTTTGAATTCGAGGATACAGTCGATGCCAGACGACACGGTGACCATACCGCTAGCCGAACTGCCCGTCGGAACCATGAGCGCGCGGACGCTCGCGAATCGGGAGATCGTGGTGTGCCGAACGAAAGACGGAATATTCGCGCTCGACAACATATGCAGCCATGCCTATGCGCGATTGAACGAGGGTCGATTGCGCGGTACGCGGCTCATCTGTCCGTTGCATGGTGCAGCCTTCGACGTCAGAGACGGGCGCGCACTCGGTGCACCGGCGTCGCGACCGCTCGCAACGTATCAGGTTCGTCTGGTCGACGTCGTGGTAGAAATCGAGATCACCACCCAGCGAACGACCGCGTCGGAGCAAGCGGCAGATGAGTGATGCCAAGGTTACGGCGTTGGGTACGCCGCGCGGTATCCTCGAGAACATACGCGTTCTGGATTTCGGTCGATATGTTGCCGGTCCATATTGCGCCACTCTGCTCGGGTATTTGGGTGCCGAGGTGATCCGCATCGAGCGCCGCGAGGGTGGAGAAGATCGATTCATCGCCCCCGTCGCGGATGGCGGCGAGGGCGGCGTGTTTTTCCAGACGGCATGTAACAAGAAATCCGTAACTCTCGATCCGAGCAAACCTGAGGCCCGACCCCTCATCGCAGGGTGGGTGGCGACCGCCGATGTGGTCATCGCGAACCTGCCGGCCCAACAACTACGCAATATGGGCATTGATTACGCATCGCTACGGGCGATCCGACCGGACATCATCCTGACTACGCAATCCGCATTCGGCGACGTCGGTCCCTATGCGGCTCGGGGCGGCTTCGACGGCGTCGGTCAAGCCATGTCCGGCGCGATGTACATCTCGGGTACCCCGGACGCGCCGGTTAAAGCCGCGGCGCCTTACGTCGATTTCGGCACCGCCGTGCTGTCCGCGCTCGGTACGTTGGCGGCCTTGATGCATCGCATGCGGACGGGTGAGGGGCAGGAGGTGAAAAGCACACTGCTCGGAACCGCGTTGGCGACCTTCGGGTCGCACTTGGCGGAACAAGGCGCTACGGGCATCAACCGCGTGGGAACGGGAAACCGCGTTCAGACGTCGGCACCGTCGGCGGTATTCGCCACCCGAGACGGGCATGTGTTGACACACGTCGTCGGCAACGGTCTGTTCCGTCGATGGGCAAATCTCATGGGTGATGAAACGCGATGGACGGGAGACGCGCGCTATGCGACCGACGGCTCGCGCGGTGACCATAGCGAAGCCATCCTCGAGCGCATGACGGCATGGTGTGCGGAGCGTACGACCGCTGAGGCGCTGGAGTCCTTGAATCAGGCAGGACTGCCGGCGGGGCCGATCTATTCCCCGCAGCAAGCCCTCGACGACCCTCAGGTTCTCGCGATGCGATTCATGCATGCGGTGACGGACTATCCTGGCTTGCATCGTCCGGTGCCCGTAGCCGGCTTGCCGGTGGAGCTCAGCGCCACCCCGGGCATCGTTCCTAGCCGTCCGCCTTTGCTCGGTGAGCACACCGACGAGGTGCTCTTGGAGTTGGGTTACTCGACCGAGGAAATATCCGAACTCAAAGCGCATGAAGTGATCTGAAGGCGCGCCGCGACCGGCGCGGCGCGCCTCGATTCCTACTTCTGACCGAACTTGTAGCCTATCTCGCCGCCAATGAAGCGGGGCTCGCCGTAAAAAGCCCAAACCCACAGGGGATCTACGTTCTGCGCGGACTCTTTGTAAATCTTATCCGTCAGATTTCGCGCATAGACGCGGGCAAACCAATGCTTGTCGGCACCCGTATAGGTAAGAGAGCCGCCGAGCAACGCGCGCGCGTCTTGATATGTCTGCGTAAAGGATGCGTACGGTTGTGAAATCGAATAGGTATCCAAGTTCTTCGATACGTAGTTGTCGTTGAGATCGATAGTGACCTGGCCGTCCGTCCATGCAACCGGCACCGTATAGTTGATATCGACGGTTGCGGTAACCGCGGGACACCGGTTGACTGGCAGACCCGAAAGGTCGATGGTTCCGGTGCCCGACGCATTCAACGTCGTGAACGTACCATATTCGCAATGCTGCCAACTGAACGGCACGCGCAGCAATAGCCCCTCGGCGAGCTGTGCAGTGAACTCATTCTCGATACCGTACGCGGTCATCGAAGCGGCGTTCTTGAAGAGCGTCTCTTCACCGACTTGGCCGTTTGAATTGGTGATCGGCTCGACGACCTGCCGTATCAAATCTTTGTATTTCACGTAGAAGAGCGCTTCGTTCACACGGATGCGACGATCGAATAGCTCGGTCTTGGCACCCACTTCAAACGAATTCGCCTTTTCGGGTCCCGTCGGCTGCTTCTCCGCATCAGTAATGGGGGTGCCACCGGTGCCAACCTGGTCGTTGTAGCCGCCGGCCCTGAACCCATGTGAGAAGTTGACGTAGCCGAAAATGTCGGGATCGAACTGGTGCGAGAGCGTAACTCGGTAAGTCGGCTGCGTCCATGTATGACTATCGGTGACGACTCCGTACGGATAGGCACTGAAGTTATCCGCATTCATCAGACTGCCAAGTTGCTGATACGTGAAACCCGGCACGATAGCGCCCGTCGGCGAAGGAAGCTGCTGCACGAACACTTGCTGGCGGCCGATCCAATCCTTGTGGTCTTGAGTGATGCGGGCACCGACCGTGAGTGTCGTCGCGTCCGTGAATCTGTAATTACTTTCCCCAAACAGCGCCTCGGACCGCTCAGTCTGCTCGTTGCACAACACCTGGGGATTGTCGTTATAGCCGCCCGGCGTCAATCCCGCCGGCGTAGGAGCACCGAACAAATCGTAGATGCCGAGCACTTGAGATACGCAGAACTTGGTATTGTCGTGCTGATAAAAGGCGCCGGCCACATAATTGAAATCACCGATTTGATCGGAAGCGAAACGCAGCTCCTCCTGCCAAGTCTTGCGGCGGTCGGACCGATTGGCATCGAACACCGAGATCGGCCCCACCACACCCGTGTAGTCCGAAGGCAAACTCGAATCCTGTGATCGATATCCCTGCACCCACGTGAAGGTACCCGGATTGATCTTGTAGTCGATGTTGAGATGCTCGCCATTGGCGTCGACGCGATGCCCCTCTTGGGCATCGATCAAATAGCCCACTCGATTGTCGGTCCCAGCGTTATTGAGTGGATTATTACCGCTATAGCCGGGCAAACCCAATGCAGCAAATGCGAAATAGGGCGTCGTCGTTCCGGGAGCATCGTTGGTGGGCGTGGCATTGACCGCACCGGGAGTCTGCGATCTATCGGTCAACATTTCATAGGTGAACAACGCCTTCAGATCGTCATTCGGTTCCCACAATAGCTTGGCACGTCCGGTGAACACGTTGGTGCCACCAACGCGTTGGCCGTCACCGGTATAAGTCGTTCCGTCGATGGTGTCGCTCGCGCCGTTGCGCATCCAGCCGTCCTGGCGCTCTTCGCTGCCGACGATGCGCAATGCGAGCTGGTTGGAAATCAACGGGATGTTGACTGCGCCCTGCGCGTTGAATTCGTTGTAGCTGCCGCCACCCCCTTGCATTTCGACGGTTGTCTCATCGAGCACGGGAGCTTTGGTCTTAACGACTACCGCACCGCCGGTCGTATTCTTGCCGAATAAAGTGCCCTGCGGTCCGCGCAGTACCTCGACCTCTTGAACGTCGAACGGATCGAGCAATTCACTCTGCACGCTCGGCATGACGAAATCGTCGATCAAGACGGCAACGGGTGCTTCGTTGTAGACGATGATGTCAGTGTTGCCGACGCCGCGCATGGCGAACGAAGCCGCATTGAAACCGTTGATCTTGTTCGCCGAGAAATTCGGCACCAACAATGCGATGTCCGCAAGGGTTTTAGGTTGTAGCTCGGCGATCACATTGGAATCGACGGAAGTCACCGCGATGGGCGTGGACTGCAAATTCGACGTTCGGCGCGTCGCCGTAACGATGATTTCATCGAGACCGCCTGAAGATGCCGCATTCGTAGCGGCTGGATCGCTCGCAGTGTCGGCGTGGGCACCCAATGCGAACGTGACTGCCGCTGTAGCAACCGCCGCAACAACCCCACGCCCGTCACTGGCACCGCGCCCGCTGCGTTTCTCTATCGCCATTTCATAACCCCCCCTGAAGGTATCGAACAGTTTTTGCTACCGCCTCATTAGACGGCCGAGATCTTTTAGACTCTTGAGGCCGCAAGCTACGCGTGCTTGAAAAAAAAAACAAGCGTGACGGTTTGTTTAACTGCAGCTAGATAGCAACGTTGCCTTATTTGGCCTGATTTTGCTCAATACGGGCGGCGAGGAAGCAAGCCGATATGTTGCATTTTTACGTCAACTCAGACCGCGATGTGAAAAAAATTACCGTCTGTGTTGCTTGTTTTCATCATTATTGATTGTTTTCGTACTCTCGCATAGATACTCTCGCATAGAGTGAATCTCGCTGGATACGATTGGCTTGAGACGGCCCGTGGAACGGGTCGTCCGGGGACTCGAAAATGAAAAATGCGCTGGCGACCGCCCTCCTCTTGACTTTCGCGCAGTTGTCTCTTGCCGTCCCGCCACCTGCACCACCCACTCAGGAGGCGGGGGGAGCCGAGTTCACGACGCTGCACGATAAGATGGATGCTTCCAAGAGTGGCATCGACCGCGAAACCCTGCCCGGCGCTGCGATTTATCATAGAGTTTGTCAGCAATGTCACGAGGGGCAGGCGCTGAAGGCCCCCGCGCGCACGTTCATCGAGATGATGCCGCCCGAGACCATCGTCCGCGCGTTGACCGTCGGGATCATGCAGCTGCAGGCGTCCGGGTTGAGCGATCAGGACAAACGGGATGTGGCCGAGTATCTCTCGGGCACCAAGTTCGGCGCGCCGGCACCGCCCACAGCGCCCGCATGCGTCGGACGTGCCGCTCATTTCGATCTTGCCCGCGAGCCTCAAGTATCGGGATGGGGATTTTCCCCTGAAAATACTCACTTCATCCCGGGCTCGGTGGCGCGCTTGTCGCCGAGCGACATTCCGAAACTCAAGGTCAAATGGGCATTCGCTTATCCCGGGGCGATGCGTGCAAGATCGCGCCCCACGTTCGCGTACGGGGCTCTATACGTGGGCAGTCAAAACGGTACAGTGTATGCGCTCGATGGGAAGAGCGGCTGCATACGCTGGACCTTTTCGACCACGGCAGAAGTACGGACCTCCGTGCTGGTGCCGCCGACCACGGGAAAGAAGAAGATCGCGTACTTCGGGGATATCATCGGGCGCGTCTATGCCGTCGATGCGTTGACCGGGCGTGAGTTATGGCGTCAACGTGTCGATGACCATCCGAGCGCAACGATCACTGGGACGCCGGTCTTTAACGCGGGTGTGCTGTATGTACCGGTTTCGTCGTTAGAAGAAGGGACCGCCGATCCAACTTACCCATGCTGTACATTTCGCGGCAGCGTGGTCGCCATCGCGACATCGAGCGGCACGAGGTTATGGAAGCGCTACACCATTGACGAGGTGCCAGTGCAAACCGGCTTGACCAAGATTGGCACCAAAGTGTTTTCACCGTCCGGCGCGGCCGTGTGGAACACGCCGACGCTCGATGTCAAACGCGGCCTCCTGTACATCGGCACCGGCAACAACTACACCGGTCCCGCGGACGCTCGCAGCAACTCGATCGTCGCTTTGAGTTTGCAAAGCGGCAACGTGGCGTGGGTGTGGCAGGTGGTGGCCGGCGATGCGTGGAACGTGGGTTGTATGGTGGGGTTGGATAGCTGCCCTGCCAACTCCGGTCCCGATGCCGACATCGGCTCTGGCGTCGTCCTCTCCAAGCTCGCAAATGGCGAAGATCGACTCTTCGTTGGACTAAAAAGCGGTATGGCCATCGCGGTCGATCCCGTCAGTCACGATCGAGCGCTTTGGTCGAATCGAGTCGGGCGCGGATCGATCCAGGGTGGAATTCAATTTGGCATGGCCTACGATGGCTCGCGACTCTTTGTGCCCATCGCCGACATGGCGAACTCGATGGACTCGTCCAACTTGTTGCGGGACAAGAGCGCCGGTGTGGCGCGGCCGGGTCTCTACGCCCTCGATCCGAATTCAGGCGCCGTACTCTGGAGTGCACCCGCGGATGATGCCTGTCAGGGCCGCCAGTACTGCGACGCGGGAATATTGGCATCGATTGCTGCCTTACCTGGCGCCGTGTTCGCAGGACACATGGATGGCCGGCTCCGCGCCTATGACTCAGCGACGGGGAAGGTCCTCTGGCAGTACGACACAAGTTCTTCTCTCACGACATTGGGCGGCACCACGGCGCACGGCGGATCCATTGGCGGTGGCGGCCCGGTGATCTATGACGGCATGGTGTATGAGAACTCGGGATACGGATTGTATTTCCATATGCCGGGCAATCTTCTGGTCGCGTTCTCGGTCGATGGTCGGTAGGACACCGCGCTACGCCTTCGCGATGCGGTAGCCGATACGCGGAAAATGCACGACGACCGTTCCAACCGCCGGATCGAAGCGACGCACGGCCACCTCGTGCAGGTTTAAAGTGATGATCTCGCCTGCCACCGGATCCCGCCCATAATCATCGGCGGCAACGACGACGTGATCGCCCAATTGCAACCCGAGGGCATCCGCGGCATCGATACCCTTGCCAGGATTCGGAGTGGCGTGACGAGCAACGTCGTGTGCCTCGCCCGCTGTCATTGGCATGCGATCTCCATGGCGAATCGCTCCCATGCGAACCTCCCATGCCAGCAGCCGCTCAAAGGGAGCTAGGATGTTGACGGCCGTCGGCACATTGGCACGCGCCATCCAGACCGGGAAATATGCGTTGATGTCGCCCCAACCGGGTGCCTCACCAAACAGAAACCGTCGACCCGCGAGTTGTTGATCCACAAGATCAGCATGAGCACGGAATTGAGTGGTCAAGTGGGGAACATCCGTCTCCAGCGAATCGAAGTCCATGAAGTTGAAGAACGCTTTCCGGTCTTCGATGACCTCGCGCGGTAAACCACGTTTATTCAGACCCATGGACAACCCGGCCCCCGGCTCGAAGAAGCTGCGATCGCTCCACGCAGTGAGCGCGAGAGAGATGCCCCGTTCACCGGCTGGGAACAAGGTTGGCGACGGATACAGTGATTCCAAGGTGACGGCAATCAACCGTGTATCGCAGTACACGTCGGCGCCGATCTGCAGCACGGGCGTCTTGCGGTAACCGCCGGTGAGCGCCGTGAGGCCGGGTTTGGGCATGACCATCGGAATCTCGACTGAATGCCAACTCAGCCGCTTCAAACCCAGTACGAGCCTCACCTTCTCGGCAAAAGGCGACAAATCGAAGTGATGCAAAATCAAGTCCGGCATGTGTATGTCTCCCTAATGAAAGCCTATACCTCGATCCCGACAAAAAACAGTCAGGTCTGTTTCTTTATTGGCCCATGCGTTAAGCTGTGGAATCGAAAAAGCTGCGGGGGGCAACACCATGACCAATACCGTATTTTCGCGCACCGACCGGAGTGGCTTGGGGCCATGGCAACCCGCATGGGACGCGCTCCACGGATTGACGGGCGATGCCACTTTCGTAGAAGTATTCGCGCAGGCGCCTGCCCTGCTCGAGTTTGTCATGCAGCAGTTCTACGCCAAGGTGTTTTTCGGAGGCGAAGTCGACCAGCGCTACAAGCAACTCGCTCGTCTCAAGCTATCGTTGATTCACGGTTGTCGCACCTGCAACAAGCAGAACATCCCGGGCGCGCTCGCCGCCGGATTGACGCAAACCCAAATCGATGCGCTCGTCGACGATCGCGTGGAGGGCTTCAATGATGCCGAATGTGCGGTTATCGAATACGCGGAACAGGTGGCGCTATCCAACATGAATGGGCACATGACTCCGGCCCTCTTCACCCGGTTGCGCGCCCATTTCTCCGAGGCGCAGATTCTGGAACTTGGCACAGCAATGGCGGTGATATCGGGACTTGCGAAATTGTCCTTCGTACTCGACTTGGTAGAGCGCGAAAGTTATTGTCATTTCTCACCCAGCGGTGAAGCGGTGGCCGCCTAGGCGGGCTTGATTCCGCGGGCGCCAGAGTCTCCGTTCAATTGAAGCACCTCACTGAAGGCTGCGCTCCAATCAACAGTCCGCTCTGTCAGCGACCCCGAACTTTGAAATAATCAGGGATTCCACCCGGCCAATCTTCGCCCCAGTTCTGTCGACCGCCGTCGACGGCCAGCACTTCGCCCGTGATGAACTTGCCCGTGCTCGCGGAAAGATAGACGACGGACTCCGCGATGTCCATGACATCACCCAAGCGTTTCATGGGATTCGAGATGGCGAATGCCTCGGCTGCCTCGCGGGGATACACATTGAGACCGTCGGTCGCAATCGATCCCGGCGCCACACAATTGATGCGGATGTTGAGCGGTGCCCATTCGATTGATAACGTCTTACTCAAGTAGATCACGCCGGCGCGCGCGGCAGCCGTATGCGCAACTTGGGGCATACCCCGATTGACCACCGCGACGATGTTTACGATGCTGCCGGGCAGCTTCGCGTCGCTCCAATGCTTGGCGGCGGCCTGCATCATGTACCACGTCCCGTTCAAGTTGGTATCGATGACGGCGTTCCAGCCTTTCACGCTGAAATCGATTGCTGCTTGCGGAAACTGACCGCCGGCGCTATTGACGAGCACATCGATCTTGCCGAAACGCTGCCAAGTCTCGTCGAACAGTTCAGCGACTTGCCCGGGGTCACGAATGGTCATGGCTTTGGTCATGATCGTCTTGCCCAGGTGCTTCTGTATCCCCTCGGCCGTTTCCTCCAGCTTGTCGAGCCGCCGACCGCAAATGGCAACCTGCGCGCCGAGGCGCGCCAGGACATACGCAATCGCGCGACCCATGCCGCTGCCTCCCCCCGATACAAGACACACTCGGCCGGCCAACGCGTCCTCACGGAATGACAATGGGGTCGTGGCCAACTCGACATCGGTCATACCCCACTGTTTCGGGGCGTCCAAGGGTAAACGATTGGTCATGTCTATATTTATGTTGAGAAAATGTCGACTATACAATCCAGAGTATATGGATGCAGGTCTCAAAAAGAAACAGTCATGACTGTTTGTTTCGGTGGTGGCCGTGCTACTGTTTACCATATGCGAGTCCACTCGAGACGTGTGGCGCACTGACCGGCGCCCAGCGAGGCCAAGTTCTTGATCTTGAATTCAACAAATGCGGTCCAGATTGCCTACCACGTGCCCGATCCGACCGCTGCAGCGACGAATTTCTCGAAGCTGTTCGGCTGGGGACCATTTTTCTTGTTCGAACACATTCCTTTGTCGAGCTGCCTATACCGCGGCCGACCGACCTCTTTCGATCACACCTCCGCTTATGGGCAAGCCGGCGAGATGATGATCGAACTCATCACCCAACACGATGACACGCCGTCTGTTCTCCGTGAGCATCATGCTCGCGATTCGGTCGGCATTCATCACGTCGCACACTTCGTTCGTAACCTCGATGATTCGCTGGATCAAGCACGCCAAGCATCCATCGACGTTGCCTTGGATGCATGCACTGCGACCGGCACCCGCTTCGTCATGCTCGATACCACGCGTGAACTCGGTCACATGATCGAACTCTACGAAGGGGTCGGCGATCTTTTGAAGTTTTATCGCTTCGTGCGTCGCGCCGCCGACGGATGGGACGGTCAAGAGCCCGTGCGGCGGCTGCGGGTATGAGATGAACGACAAGTCGGTTTCGAATCAAGGGGAGACGTGATGGGTCGCATCGAAGGCAAAGTGGCAGTCATCTTGGGTGCTGCAGGTCAGGGCAACATGGGTCAGTCCATCGCCCGTCGTTTCGCGAGCGAGGGTGCGCACGTCATCGTAGCCGGTCGCAGCGAAGCTCCCCTCAAGACTCTCGCCGCCGAACTACACGGCAAATACTTCGTTTGCGACATTACCAAGAGCGCCGAGGTGACGGCGCTCACACGTTTCATACATGATGAGCGCGGTCGTCTCGACATTGCCGTGAACTGCACTGGCTGGGCGCCGATGACGAAACTGCTCGAAGTCAAAGAGGACGAACTCGACAAATTGAGCGCGTTGCAATTCAAGGGCGTGTATTTCTTCTTGCAAGGTATGGTTGCGGAAATGGCGGCTTGCGGCGGCGGCTCGATAATCCAAATGTCGTCGGCATCGGCCTATGCCCTCCTGTATAACCACGCTGCCTACATCGCAACCAAGGCGGCCGGAGATGCCCTGGTGCGGTGCTTCGCGAACGAATTCGGCGCGAAGAACGTGCGGGTCAATTCTATCGCGCCCGGCCTCACGGGCAGCCCGATGACGTCACACGAAATGGCTCTGCCTGGTCTCCAAGAGGCTTTCGTCAAAGAGTATCCCCTGGGCCGAATCGGCACTTCCGCCGATATCGCTAACGCCGCATTGTGGTTAGCTAGCGATGAAAGCTTTATGACCGGCCAAGTCCTGCAGATCAACGGCGGTCTGACCTTGCGACGCAATCCGACTCCGCGCGAGATCAGTGCGAGTCTGAAAGCGGCCAATGCCGCGTCCGTTAGCCGGCCGTAGGGATCTTTCCAAAAAACAGTCAGAACTGATTGTTTTTGACGCCCCCGGTGATACCATGCAAGTGGGCTGGCCGCTTGGGCGGTCGTGGAATAACGAACGTCGGAGAACTGCATGTCCGTGAATTACAAAGCCGAATGGCCGATGAGCTTGCACGCGCCCGAGGATTCTCTTGAGGCAAAGCAACCGGACGTCGACAACGGATTGGACGTCCCCAATCCCGAACGCTATTCGTCGCACGACTACATGCAGAAGGAATGGACCCACTTGTGGCCACGCGTGTGGCTGTTGGCCGGCGTGACGCCAGACCTGCCTGAGCCCGGCGACTACCATGTGTTCGAAATCGGACACGAAGAGTTTTTATTGGTGCGACAGGAAGACGCATCGATCAAAGCGTTTTACAACGTGTGTCCCCATCGAGGTAATCGCATCGCACTTAACGACCGGGGCAGCGTTGGGAGATTTACCTGCGCGTTTCATGCGTGGCAGTTCGGCTGCGACGGCAAGCTTCAGAAAATCACCGACGAGGAGACTTTCGACCCGCGTTTGATCGCGCACAGACCGGGTCTGCGTGAAGTAAGGTGTGATCATATCGGCGGTCTCATCTTCATCAATATCGATGGCAAGGCCGCACCGCTGCGCGAGTGGATCGGACTACCTCCAGGCTACATCGAGAATTACGAAATCGACAAGATGCACGTCGTACGCCACGTGCGTAGCGAATGGCGCGCCAATTGGAAAACCGGTATCGACGCTTTTTATGAAACCTACCACCTGCCCCACATTCACCCGCAGACACAGGGTGTCATGGAGGATTTTAGTCAGATCGATTTGTACCCGAACGGGTTCAGCCGAATGATCGTGCCCATCGGCGTCAAATCCCATCGTGTCGGTGATCAGGACACCATTGATCCATACCAGCAATTCATGATGAAGGAAGCCGGTATCGATGCTGCCCAATTTCGCGGTAGCGCTCGAGAAGTACGGACTGCAATCCAGGAGGCAAAACGCGCTCGCGGCAAGCGTTTCGGACTCGATTACTACGACAAGCTGACCGATGCGCAGCTCACGGATAGTTGGGCCACGGGCTACTTCCCGAACGTGCAGATTGGTATGCACCCGGAAGGTGTGTTCGTCATGCGATTTCTGCCTCATGCCACCGACCCCGAGCGCTTTTACTACGACAATATGACGCTGTTCCGTTATGTGGAGGATCCGGGTTATACCGTGCCGGGTTGGATGGGGCTGCCCGCCGGTCTCGACGTCACCGGCGAAACACGACCGGAGATAGAGCGCGTCCCAGTCGACGCCAAACCGGATTTGGGCGAAGTACTCGATCAAGATGTAGAACTGGTGGCTGCGGTGCAGCGCGGCTCGAAGTCGAAAGGTTTTCGCGGGCCGCTATGGTCGCAACAGGAGGATCGTGTTCGTCACTTTCATCGGGAACTCGATCGATATATCAATCGGGAGAAGTGAGCAAAACCTCACGCGGGCATTGAGCATAGGACCGATCGGCAAGGATAACTGTGCTCGAGACTCGGCAGTTCACCGGTGCAAGTGGGATCAAATTGGTCGGCGACGTGGCAGGAAGCGGGAGCGGGCCCCTCGTCGTGCTGCTCCACGGTGGTGGTCAGACGCGCCACTCGTGGCGCGGAGCCATGGAACAACTCATCGCCAATGGATACCGCGCCATCAGTCTCGATGCCCGCGGCCACGGCGACAGCGAATGGGCGCCTGACGGCGATTACAGCTTCGAGACCTTGGCATTGGATCTTGAATGCATCCTAGAATCACTATCATCGCGTCCCGTGCTGGTCGGCGCGTCGATGGGCGGCGGCACGGCATTGACGCTGGTGGGCACACGAACCGTCCCGCTCGCCAGTGCTCTCGTCCTGGTCGACTTCGTGCCGCGCATGGATCCACGCGGCATTGCGAAGATCGAGAACTTCATGAACGCCAACTCAGACGGGTTCGCCTCTCTGGAGGAAGTAGCGGATGCCATCAGTGCCTACAACCCTCATCGAACCCGCCCGAGTGACTTATCCGGGCTCATGAAGAATCTGCGCCACCGCCCGAATGGCCGACTGTACTGGCACTGGGATCCACGCTTCATTACCGGCATCAATGACGGCGTACCCCGCCGTGGCTTGGAACAGTTGGAATCTGCTGCCGGCAACGTGCGCATACCCACGCTGCTGATGCGCGGAATGAAAAGTGACGTCGTCACCGACGACGGAGTGGCTGATGCCAAGCGCCGCATAAACGATCTTGAAGTGTTCGATGTCACTCTCGCAGGACATATGATTGCCGGAGACAAGAACGATGCGTTCAATGTGGGTCTATTGGACTTTTTGAAACGGCGCGTGGCGAAGTGAGGTGTTTCGCTCCGGCACGAACAGCTAACTGGAGAGATCATGCGGTTCCTGCGATCCCGTGACGTGCGCGCCTAAATTTCTCGTATGATGATCGAAAGCTACCGGAAGCTTCCCTATGAATTGGCGGTTGCGTTCACTGAACATCTTTGATGCGCAGGAAGCCTCGCATGGGTCCGTTGGCGGCTATATGCGCCACTTCATTGGCATCAACGAACCGGACATTGACAGGACAAGTTCCAACTCGCTTAAGTGAGGGTGTGGGCTCACGTCAGACCAGCGTGTAACCCCCGTCGACCGGGATCAAAGCTCCTGTAATGAAACTCGATTCATCGCTCGCCAGAAATAACGCGGTATCGGCAATCTCGCGCGGCTCACCAATTCGACCCATCAGCGTGGCATCCACCGCGGCTTTCAGAAATTGGTGAGGCAAGGCCTGGGTCATCCCGGTGTCGATGGCGCCCGGCAAAATGGCGTTCACCCGGATCCCTTTAGCCGCGTACTCCGCAGCAGTGACACGAGTGAGGGCCGAGACGCCGCCCTTGGCGGCGGTATATCCTGGAAGAGTCGGGAACGCCGCGATTGCCGCCATCGAAGAGGTATTCACGATTGACCCCTTACCGATCTTCAACATATACGGGATCGCGTACTTCATCCCAAGGAATACGCCACGCAGATTCACGGCGATGACCTGATCGAAGGCTTCCTCGGTTTGATCTGCCGTCGGTGCAATGGCGCCCTGGATACCAGCGTTGTTGCACAGGACGTCGAGACGCCCGAATTTAGACATGGCCAGCTCACACATGGCTTTGACGTCCGCGCCTTGCGATACGTCCACCCGGATTGCAATACAACTATCGCCGAGCGACTTCGCAACTGCATCCTGTTTGCCGGACACGTCCGCCGCGATGACACGCGCCCCTTCAGAGCAGAAACGCTTCACCATGGCAGCGCCCATGCCAGACCCCGCCCCCGTCACGATCGCCACTTTGCCTTCAAGTCTCTTAGTCATGTGAACTCCTATTAGTCGCCGACCTGGAGCCGAACGATGATGTTGTTGGCACTCGGCGTGCCGAATACCGCCGGATCTCGCTTGCCGACCGGAAGACTCGCGTAAGTGGTCCAGATGTCCCCGGTCTCATGATCGATATCGATCACTCGCAAAAACGTCTCCTTGCGAGGCAGCGGATACTGCTTGAAGGTCTCTTTGGCGATGTCGAAGCGATAGATGCGATCGGCGTTCGAACAAGCCAGCCAGATGGCATTGCGTTTCTTATCGTAGGTGATGCCGTACGGTGCCGCCCCGCGGTCCGGCAAGTTGTAGCGACCTACTTCCAAACCCGTATCTAGATTGATCTTGAGCAATGCGCCCGCCCCCGACATGGCAGCCCAGACGAAATCGTCGGAGACTGCCAACCGCCTTGCGCCGGAGCCGCGCGATAGCGGGACTATGCGGTCGCTGACATTTTCTTTGGTATCGAACGATCCAATGTTGCCGTATAGCTGAGCCCACCACACTTGCTGGCGCTTCGTATCAAAGGTCGCACCGTAAAGCAGCGAGTGGAAATGCGTCTCCCCGGCGGTAACCGGCTGTCGGTACAGCTTGACGTCACCCGTTTCGACATTCAAACCCCATAGTTCGTTCTTGCCGAGATCAGTGAGCCAGATGCGCCCCTCTGCATCCGGCTCGACATATCGATCGGAGTTGAATGCGAAATCATGCGTCACGCCGAACAGCGTACCCGGATGCGGCGGATACATGCGCCATTCCTTGGTCAACGTGTTGAAACGAGCCACGTAAAAGCTATCTTCGCAAGCAATCCAAAGGTTACCGTGCGCGTCCGCGTTCATGGTGTGCGGGCCCTGCTGCCCTTTTCCCGGAATAGCATAGAATTCGACGGAGCCGTCTTTCGGATTGAGTGCGCCGATGCGATCCTTGTCGGTTTCAACGAACCACACTCGATCCGACCCCGGGGTTTTTACGACCTCTCTAGTCCAGCCAAACGTCGGCAGGACGAACTCATCGATCTGCGTCTTCTTCGTGACGCCATAAGCGCCGAGACGCTCGACGTCGTCATAGCCAGTGTAATTATCAAAGCTTACCGGGAAGTACCGCGCGAGGTTCGGTACGATGATCTCCATGTCACGCGGGGCGAACAGGCTGGTGGGTGGATCCAGCAAGGCGTTGTAAAACGGGCTGCCCTCCTTCAATCCCCAACGTAATTGATTGTTTTCACCCAGACGCATGGTCACATAGCGCATGTACTGCACTACCGAGTTCCAGGCCTCCACCCTCTTGGGGTCGGTTTCGACTGGCTCTGGTTTCCAGGAATTGTGATGCTGGGGACCCAGATCCTCGATTGATCGATGCAGCCAAGCTTCCTGACGCTCGTTGAAGTCCTTACCCTTGAGCTTCATGGAAAGTTTCTTCATCCGATCGGCGCCGAGCTGATGACAGTTCGAACACTGCACCATCGTCATCTGGTAGTCGTTCGAGTCGGGATCACCGCCCAGCCAAGCAGATGCGGGCACCTGATCGGCGACATTTGCCTCGGGTCGCATGGTGATCTTAACGGTGAAAATCCCACCGCTGCCGCTGATGTCGCGCTTGACTTCCTTCCAACCAATGCGAAAGGACTCGAATTGCGGCTTGCCCTTGCCGGTGTTCGCATCGGGTGTCTCGAACGTGCCGTCTTCCACAGAGAACACGGTTGTCGTGAATCGAGAGGCATTCGTGCCGTTGATTCGGACCCGAACATAGGGCAGCGGTTTGCCGGACGTGTCGACGACCGTGCCCTGTACCTCGGTAGCGACCGCCGCGGATGCTCCCAACATCGCGAGCGAGATCGCCGCAAGCCGCCTATGCCAATGCAACATCATTATTCCCCCGAAAACATCAGAATTTGTAACGCGCCTCGACTTGCCACGTGCGTGGGTCGCCGGGAACGATGGTATTGAAGGTGAAGATGCTGCCGAAACCAACGCCTCCGACGTAATAGACATGATTGAACGCATTCTTAAGGTTGGCCGATACCGACCATCCTTGTTGCGTCTGATCCAAACCGAGTCTGAAATTCACCAGCCCATAACCCGGAAGACCGGTATCCGGATTCAAAGTGGCTTCGGTGGAGCTATAGGTACTCGCCGTTTGCCCATATAGCTCGACGCGCAGCGTGCCTTTCATCTGCGCCGCAACCGGCACGTTGACTTCTGAAAAGACCAGACCTGACCACCGGGCAACGTCAGGGACCGGGCCGAACGCAACCGGCGCTCCCCCAAAGATCGAGACTTCATTGCTCGTGAAAGCGGCGTTGGTAAATGCCCCGTTAATTCCGAGGGTGAGCCATGATACTGGCGAAATAGTGCCATCGGTCTCGACGCCGCGGACGAGCGTCCGAGGAACATTGACCGTAACCGCACTTGGTGATCCGAATATGTCGACGTAAGTGACCCGTTGGGCGTTCAACACCCACTGATTGTAGAGCGCTAAATTGAAGCGGGTCGGAAGCCCGACGAAATAACCCTGGTACTTCGCACCGAGTTCGACATCCGTAGCGGTCTCGGCGCCATACTCACTGCCGCCGAACGAGCCCAATCCCGGCAGCGGCGGAGAGAAGTAATTGAAGCCGCCGCTGCGCACGCTGCGTTGGCTGGACAGATACAGCATGACGTCATCTGTAAGCTGTTCCTGCACTCCGGCGTGCCAACTGAGGCGGTTAAATGTGTCCGTCAGCGGCGTCGTATAGCCTGCGTGTGGATTAGTTAGATAGACGTCATCACCGACATGTTTATCAAACACGTCCTCGGAGGTGTAGCGCGCGCCGAGGCTGACGCTCAGACCGTGCATGAGGCTGCCGAGGTCGTAGCTTCCCTGCGCATAACCCGCATAAGTACGGTTCCGGGTTTCCTCATCATTGACCTGATTGGTGACGGGGATGAACGGCTGCAGACCGACAATGTCGCTGACGGCGCGTTCCGGATGGTATTCATCAGAAACATACACACCTGTCACGTAGCTCAGCAGTTCATCAAGCGTCTTGCCGTTGAGCTGAAGCTCCTCGGAAAGCTGCCGGTAGCGTGAGTCATCACCTCCGTAGTCCCGCTGGTCGAGATCGTACGGCGTGCCGTCGAATTCCGCGCCATCGAAACTGCGCAAGCTGGTGTAGCCGAAAATATTCTTGATCTGCATGTCGTGGCTGAGATCAAGGGTACTGATGTTAGAAAGAACCAGGTTATTGGCATGATGAAACGTCGGCGAATCAATATCGATCGTGTAGGGGCCCCGCGCCCGCTGCAAAGCGGTGTAGGCCACGATGCCCCCGGGGTATGCCCCAGGGTGTGCCGCCAGATAAGCTGCC
>Ga0116227_10001956_pt1 | contig 47035 bp, 46 predicted proteins | sample S1TSphgellanicum_FD_89693 | JGI IMG/M metagenome (GOLD analysis project Ga0116227, IMG submission 89693) | Host-associated microbial communities from peat moss isolated from Minnesota, USA - S1T2_Fb - Sphagnum magellanicum MG | ecosystem: Host-associated > Plants > Peat moss > Unclassified... | reverse complement strand
GTGGGGGGGGGGGGGTGGGTTGTGGGAGGAAGGGGGGGATATATGGGGAAAAGCCAAACTAAAAGTACAAGTGAGGCCCCCAAGAGTATATCCTTTAATCAATCATTATTATTATCAAGTTAAAAATATAATTTAATAATAATAATAATAATAAGAAAAATAAATTAATTTTTTAATGATTAATACTATTTCTGGATTTTTATTTCTATTTTTCTCATAATTACTAAAAAGTGAATTAATAAAGAAAAAAAAGAGAGGAAAAAAAAGAAAGAAAGAAAGAGAGAAAAAAAAGAAGCCCTATTATCTATCTAGCTAATAAATAAAGAGAACACACACACAGGAGAAGCGTGACAACAAGGAAGGGGATCCCCACCAGGATCTTCCTCTTCAGGAATATCCAGGGATCAGAAACGGCAGCCAAAGTGGTACTTGTCCAGAGAATTCAGGCATATTCCCACTTATCCCAAATGGCTGTTGATCGAGTGAGTGTGAATGAGTCACAGTCTCAATACCTATCTACCTACCTACCTAGTTACCTACCTACCTATCTGTCATCATCAACCCCCCATCTCCCTCACCAACAAGTAACCCTTGTTCTTACCCCAAAGATAAACCCAAGTTACCTGGTTTTGGTGTCTTATAGGGTTTAAATCCAGGGTTTATTTATACCCTAAAACCACTACATTTTTAAAACCCTAGAACTACAAACCCTAATAGACACCACCAAAAATTAACCCAAGTTAGTTACCCACTCAATAATAATATATTCTGAATAACCCAAGTTACTAGACTTGATGGGTGGTTCCGTAAATACGTAAATTAAAATTTTTTTTTAAAAAAAATCTTTCACTTTGGTACATTCTTGAATCTCTCTCTCTTCTATACCACTACTACCACTAGGTAGACAATAGTAATAATAGGTGGGGATCTTGCAATTATTGAAGAATTTCATTTAGGTGGGTACTGGGTTCCTATTTGGCCACACCTTTGTGAATGTTATATCATATATAATGTTGTTATTAGTTATAGTAATGCCTATAACAACCTTCTCCTTTGGGGGCAGCCATCTCTTTCCCTCATGGGCTTTCTTAACTTACCCTTGGACCTTGATTCACAAAGGACCGTATGCAATCTCTTCCTAACATGGTGGCAGCATGCGATTGGATGAGAACTCTCTAGTTATATCATGTAACCTGCTGGCTTTTTGACAATTTTGGATCTCTTTACTTTCATGACCATTGGTTGGTTGAACCTCCTAACTCACATTCTTTTGCAACCCATAACACATAAGCAGCTTGAGTTATAGCATGTAAAAACCTGCTGCCTTTTGACAATTTTGTATCTGTTAAGTTTCTTTCGCTCGCAAATGGCCATTAGTTGGCTGAACATCATAACTCACACTCTTTTGTGTCACATAACCCATAATCTTTGGCGCTCTGGTACAACCAGTTATGACCGATCACCAGCTTGAGTCCTTAGTTATCAAGAAAACTCTCAACTATTCCTTTGAGTTCCCTTTTTCGTCCCTTGAGTTCTAATCCTACATTTTCTCAAGCACAATAATAAGCCCACACAATAATAACACTTTAAAAAATGCCAAGTCTAGTCATGTGAGTGACGGTGAAGCCAAAATTGATGACAAAGGGGGCGAGGAGGGAGGGAGGTATATTCTAGAGTTATTGTCTTGAGAATAATGTTTTAGTACATTCTTTAGATCCCTTCTTTTTTCTTTTTTTTTTGTGTTCCAGGGCTTTAAGGAACCAAATCTAGCTTTAGGAATGTCTTTTCACCTTTGGGAAGTGTCCCTCCGAAGCCGTTTGCAAAAATTGTGTGGTGACACATAACTAGAAGGAAGAACCCATCATTTGAATGTCATCAATGGCTTCACCACTTCCTACCCATCTCCCCACCCCAACCCCGTCCCCCCCTTTCCCTTCCTCTCTTTGTCAAGTCATAAGCCAAACCCATGATGTATGTTACATAGCATGGGCCAAAAGTGCAAGCATACGGAGTGCAACAATCACACAATTGAACCTATAAAAAGCAAATTTGAAATGAAGCTCGGATGTTGGATTCTCAATTTGGATACACCATATGAAAGGAGGAGGAGAACTAAGAAAGTACTCCACGGGCTTAAGTACTTTACATCATGAATGTGCCATTCACCGTGCATTGGAGTTGAGCAATTGAATGGATGTAAATTGAATGGTCACCGGCTTATAAGGATGTAAATAGTTTAGAGTTGGATGGAAAGCAAGCATGAGGGAGATTTCCTAATGGAGGGCAACTTATATCCATGAATATCCTTCATAGAAAAGAGAAGGGATATTACAATCTAAAGCGAATGATCCTTCCCTCTAAAGGACAAGGGATCTAAGGCACATGATCACTATCCTTGTGAAGGAGTAGGTGAAAGAATCATACCTTCCTAATTCCTTAAGGGTAGGTGAAAGAATCCTCCTCTTATGGTGTGTTCACACTTGATATTAAGTCAATGTTAAATGAAAATCTAGGTGGCATCCTAGGTGGCACCCAATGTTAAATGAAAATCTAGGTGACATCCTAGGTGGCACCCAATGTTAAATGAAAATCTAGGTGGCATCCTAGGTGGCACCCAATGTTAAATGGCCAATAGCTTAAATGTTAAGTGAATGTTAGCTTAACATAAAAAAAAATTCATGATACTAAGTTTTAAGTCCTAAATGGTTAGCCTGGTGTTAGGGGACACTAGAGTCCCTAACTAGAGTCCCTAACACCAAGTGTGAAAACACACCTTTATCTCTCAAGTGTCCAAGGCACTGGTCATGAGAATTCGAAACTGGGGATGAAACTCCCCTGAGGACCAGTGTAGGTGACAAAACTAGTTTGCTCCCCTGTTTTCAACATAAGTTCTCGTTTCGTCCCTATTTTTTGGCAAAACTGGGGCGCAATAACCCCCAGTTTGATTTGATGTGGATGTGAGGTATCCAAATTTAATTCGTTTAGTAGGGTTATTGAAACAGCCACCACGTTTTTGGGCCTTAATTTGACCCTCTAAACCCTGTTTCAACCTTGATTTGAGTGTGTATTCATAAAGTGAGTGAAATTGTCTAGCATTTCATAAAACTGGGTATCAGTTCACAAGGTTTGCCGAACCTCATTTTGACAAGACTTGATTCAATGAAGAATATGAACCAGCAGCAATCAGAGGTGCAAGTAAGGCAAGTAAAAAACTAGGGGTGAAGCTCTTGTGACGACGAAGATCGTTGAGAAAACTAGTTTGTTCCTCTCTTGTTTTCATCTTAACTTTCTTTTTAATTTCATCCCCAGTTTTGCCCCAAACTGGGGTTCAGTACACCAGTTGGGGTACTTTATGGAGGACCGTTCAATACTTGGACAAGTTGAATAGGAGTTCAAGGTTATAACAAGTTCAGATCAATGTTGGGTGGTTATCAAGAATTGGAACAAACCCTTGACGGGTATCAAGTTGATTCTTAGGGCTCATAATTACCAAAAAAAATTCTTACCAAGGGTTCTATCAAAGCACTTGTGATGCATGTGCCTTAGTATTAGGATTTTTGTTTTTCTTCTTATTTAATTGTTGTGATATTAAAATTTTGGCAAATTTTTCCCCCATTTTTTTAGCAAAACTAGTGAATTTTTACAATTTAAAAACCCAAAAAAAAAATTCAATTTTTTTTCCCTTTTTATTGTTGAGAAAACGACAAAAAAATGTCCCCAAGAAAAACATTGCTTACAACCATTTTTATTACAATGTTGGGGATGTGTTATTCTTTGTTTATTAACATATGAATTATTAGAAATGTTGATTGTTGAGAAATATATTTAACCATGTATATGGCCATGCATTTACATAGCTAGGTGGGATGTAATATGGTATGTATGATCCAAGGTACTCTAATGTTCTCTACATTGGCTAAGTCATGTCACCTAATTTTTACATGAATCATGAGCATTTTATCGATAGGCCATATTCCCTAATTGTGTTTTGTGATCTTGAAGGCCATTCAAAGATTGGGTTGGGATATCATTCGGAAGTGTGACCTAGTATCAAATCTATTGTACAATCAAGCATAATTTGAAGTTCCTTTCATGATATTGCGTTTGTACAAAATGTTGTCTTTGAATTTTTATTTGAACCTAATTTTTATATTAGCATTTCATCACCTTTATTTTAATATAGTAATATATCTTTTAATATAGAGCATATGTGAGTGACATATCAATATTATAAACTTAAATTCTAATAGAAAAAGCACCTTGAAAAATGGGTGTTTTGAGATTGCAATTTGAAGTCAATGTTGTTTTAGGCTAAATATAATCGTGTTTTGTTTAGGAAAATGCAAAGAATAATTGTTCATTTGGTTGAATTGCCATATACATAAAATGTGGGGCTACTTTCACATAACTTTTTTCTCATTTTATCTTCAAGAGTTGTGAGGAAATTGTGCAAAGCTCAAAACATCGTTTAACTTTACATATTCATTCATATCAAATTAACTTGCAATGATTTAAGTTGAAATCGACATTTATCAACATTTAATTCTAAATTAAATAAGTTATAACAATTTCAAACCTCCAATGATTTCTAATTTAATTCTAACCAATTGAATTAACTTCAATATTTTTTCATTTGACCCACTTGCATAATTTGGATCTAATTTACTATAAAGGTGTATTTACCTACCATAATTCTTTCCTCCAATACATCCAAATGTACATTATTTTAAATCCTTGGCATCTAATGGAACCATAATGTTTGTTCATCATTATCATTCCAATGTTATTATGTAAATAACAACCTCAAACCCACCCAAGTAAATGCAACATTTTCATTTATACCTAATTGAAGTTTGAACTCTATTTGGTCACAAATGATGTAATTAATATTTTTTGTTCAATTTTTAAGGTTTGAGTTTGAATTTTACTACCCTTTTCTCCACAACCTTAATGGCATCATTGTTAAAAATGGGAAATGCCCAAGCTAATGGAATTATATTAATCAAAACATTATTGGAATTAGATTGTAAATGCATTACTACCCACACATATTTGCCTCGAAGTGACCATCCTTATTTTCATTGTGTATGCACACCAACCAACTTAAGAAACATATGTTTTAAAGCCTACAAGTGTTTAGCATTTCCTTTTAGGTGACATTGAATGCTTGAATTTAGTTAAATTTGGGGGAAAAAATCTTAATTGATATTCTTGCACCAAGTTTTTTTTTAATGATATTTGGATAAATATATTATCTTGAAGACCATGGGCAATGCCTACTCACAAATCCAAACACTTCTTGCAATACTTCACGCACAATGCTTGTTGATGTAGTTGATTTGTTATTTGTGTTGAATAATAAAATGATCCTAGGATATTTCATAATCATAACATCTTCAACATGAATCCACTAACATTTGTAAATTGTAAGAATTTTGCCACATTTGGTTGTATGATCTATTTTTCATGCCAAAAAATAATGTTTGATGATGTTACAATTCAATAAATAATAGTACACAAATGTTCTAACTTTTTAACTTTTAATTTGGGGATTTAAACATAATCACATAATTTGTTGGTATTTATAAAAGGTTTTCATTTTAATATGAAGGACATGAGTCATGCATCCCATCCAAGCATATGACTTTAAAATAACATTCATTTGTATTAGAAATACATTGTTGACTTGTTATTAATGTTTTTTTTTCATGTTTTGAAGGTGCATCATTGGCACTTTCAAATAGAGGTTTATTAAAACATGTGGTAATTAGGTTTTAAAACATTTGTCCTAGATGGCTATTGCACATTCAATTATGTGAAATCTAAGCTACAATTCATTTTGCTAGAATAATTAATTAGTAACATAGATGTTTACAATTTTAAGGTGTGTGTGTGTGACTTGAATGGAAACTCAAACAAAAAGAGTGATATTAATCATTAATGTGTAAGGATTGTGTAACACCAATGAAAATCAAAACTAGAAGAGTGCAATTAATACACAAGGTGTGATGGAAATTATGCTACATTGTTGTGCATACAACACAAGTTAAAAGGTCTACTCTTGAGTTGCATTCACATGCAAAGTAAATAAATTATTGTTGGAAGTTTTTTGGTGCCACATGCATTGTGAAATCAAGCAATAGGGGATGAATGCATGTTGTTGATAAGTTGTGAATACACTTGCAATACACATATCCACCTTAGTCAATTTTGACAACTTAAAATAGAAAAAAATGATCACCACCTAGAGTTCAAGTCTTTGGAAGAAATAGATAGATCAATAGATGTTGCGCATGTACTTTGCAATCACAAACAACAAGAACCCTTGACAAGAAGAAACCAATATATTTTTCCTTGCATATATGTCATGATCTCAATCATGTTCTATAAATATACCTTGTAGGGGTGTGGAAGTCCGCATCAATCTCAAAAAGCTCATTTTTAAGGTTTCCATCAATTATAACCAATACTCAAGTCATTCACAAGTGTGTTTTTCCATATCAACCACTTGAGGGTCATTGGTTAAACTAATAAAGTTCACAAACATCAATGAAGAATTGACATAAGCATCCCATGATCATATGGGGCAAAACAAGGTGATGGTCCAAAAAAGTTGTTTACCTACCTCCAACAAGAACAAATGCTTCTAATTTTAGTGTTTAGCATGTTGCCTTAGAATCATTAATTTGATGAAAAATCTTGATAATTAGTTCTTTTGTGGGATTGAAAATGCAAAATTGTAGGATTATGTAATCGATAATTAGGTTCTATTGGAAAAAAACAAAGGAAAGGTTGATTGCCATAAACCAACAAACCGTAAACTAATAATCCCAATAGTACAAACATGATTTCTATAGGATGACCTAGAGGAATTAGGTTCTAAGGGGGTTGAACCCCAATCCATTTAAAGATTTTCCCTAAGTATAATGGAAAGAACGTCTACACATAACAAACCATCCTCATAATATAAACAACTCACAATTTGTTAATTATGTTATCTATAATGGGCCAAATTTGTTGCACCTTGCTCTTCCTTCTATCCCCAATGCATCCATTTGCAAAAACCCAAGCACTAAACATGCAACCCAATTAAAAACCAAATGCAAAAAACTATAAATTATAATAATACAAATGAATGAGTTTGATGTCATGAATGCATAATCAAGTAGTTGGAATAGAATCCCACCTATTTTTTAGTTTCCCCAACCCAAATTGCCTTAAAATTGGGGCATAAATATTCCAAAATGTGGTACAAAAGATCATACACACCTACAAATGTTGACATAAAACCAACAATCCCACAACATATGAATGGTTGCCATATTTCTAGCTAGCTGTTATTCTCTATAACATTAGTCTTATTTCCCCTAGTCCCAAATTGTTGTGTAAAAGGAGAAAGTAAAATTCGTGGACATACATTTTGACCACTAGGTCCAAACAAATGATGAAATGGTTATGGAGCTAAATGATTTCATGAAATTGATAATATGTAGATCATGTTCTCTCATCTTTTACACTACCTAGGACCATGACAATGGCCAATTGCACTAATTTTAAATATTCAAATAACCTATCGTTCACAATGGCACTTGAAAATAAACATCCCCATTGTTTTGTTGTAAGGTTATCATTTGGCAACAAATTTTGTGCAACATGGCTATTTTTTTCATTATTATAACGGAAAAAAAAGTTTGTTGATTGAGCAATATTTCATCTAGCAAATTAACAACCAAGGTGCCATTTGGTCCAATGGGCTTGGGGGTGGCATAATTGTGTTTTCAAAATTGCCAAATGATTAGCAAACATGGACTTTACATCAAATGCTCCCTAATATTGGGGATAGATGATCCCGATTACATTCATGAACTCATGAATAAGGAAACATTTCTTAAGCTCTTTTATTATCCCCTTAATTGCACTTTTGCATTGGTCATTTACATGTTGCACAACAATTTCCTAGTCATCCCTAGTCACCATAAAGGCACATCCAATAGTAGCATATGTCTTATACAAGATAAAGAAACAATGGTTGAAGCATACTGAACTTGGGTTTGCCACCCTAAGTACTAAACCATATGTAAAACATCACAACTATTGCTTGCCAAATCATTGAATGTTTGAAACTAGGGGTGATCATACCTTTTTTCAGGGTTTATAATATATATGATGATGAAGGTCACAAGAAAACAAACAAATGTATTCCTACCTTTGGCCAACTTGGTCAACATTGCCTCCAACATCAACAACATGCAAGTTAATCCCAAGACAATTCCACAATCACATAATAGTTCATAATTGCTCTTAACAACTACATTCCTAGTAAGGTCATTCACCCATCTTGACAACAAGACTTTTATATTCAACCAAAACATGTTTGGTAGGTGCAAGCATTGAAATCCATTGGGTTTTGACCTTGTTCATGATTTTAAAGCCTATTGCCTCCAAAGTTTTTGCCAATTTCCCATGTTCCATGCACCTCCTAAGAAAGTGAGAAAATAAACAAACATGGATTGTAACAAAACTTCAATTTTCACAAACCATGGTAGGCTAAAAAATGTTTGCACAACCAAATTACACATGCATGCCATACAATGGACACCAATGGTAAATGGTGCATGTTTATCTTTGAGTTGCACTATCACCCCTATTTTCATACCCTAAAAAACAATAATGTTATTTGTGCCAAAACATATTAGTTTGGATGCCAAATCAAAATTAGATAATCCCCCACAAGTAGTTATAAAATTCACTAGCACGATAGTCAAGATGTTAGACCCACCTCTCTTAATGACCTTTTAATTCAAATTGAAGAGCATGGCTATTCTCCACCAATTTTCAACTGCATAACAATGGATTGATATTTGGCTTTAGTTGTCAACATTATGACCTCATCACAATTCAATGCTATAAATCTTACTTTTTGAATAACATATTTGGTTGCAACCAAAATCACATTGTACATATTATATGTCATTCTTCAATCATAAATTATAAAACTAAAAACAACATACATAAAATGAAAAGATTTAGTACAAAACTTGATGATGATACCTAAGCCTAAATGTCTAATTCCTTGATTGGCATACTAGTTCAATCCACAAAACACGATCATGTTTAATATCAACTTGGGTTCAAACCTTTACAACAACAATCCAACAATTCAAAATTCCAAATTATATTACAAAAAGTTTCAACCCAACAACTCAAATTTGAATTTCCCAACTTGAAAACAAAATAACATTAAAACTACTCACTAGTTAGAACTCAATTAAAAAAAAATTAGAAAAATTTTTTACAATAAAGTTCTTTTTATAGGGTGCCAACAAAATAACACAAGCCACACCTGCCTATTCAGAGGATTAATTTGAAAGGAATATTCATTGGAATATTTTCACAAAAATCCTCAATTTTTTTTTGAAATATTGAAATATTTATCATACTATTATGTCAAGGTTTATGTAAAAACAATCAAGAAATATGTCATTTTCAAAAGTTTTAAAATCCATTGACAAGCCTTTTTTACACTTAAAAGCAATTGTTATAATGCTTAATGAGTGATTTTGATGACTTTTTATTCATTATATATTATTTCAAATGTTCTAATGATATATTAGGAGCCTTATAACATAAAAAAATAATCTTATACTTTCAACACCAAATTAAATCATCACTTCTAAATGTGAAAAACTAAGTAGACATTACACTTGCATTACTTTAATTGCACCTTATAAATCTATTCCAAAATGTAACAACAATTCCACACTTATCTTTCTATATTGAAAAACAAATTTATTAGGGGTGTGTGACAAACAAAACAAAATAGTGGGTAGTATATGAGGGTGGAAAGGGAAGAGGTAAATGGAAAAATCAATCCCATTACAAATATACATACACACAAAGATGGAAAATGTAAAAGTGGATTTCAAATACGAACTTGCCATTTCCGATCCATTGGAATTAATCTAGTTCATATTGGGCATCTTTTCAATCTTATGAAATTCAAAAAATCCTTTCATGGATTCATGATCTCTAAGAGGCCTACCTTGTTTCAAGAAATGAAATATAATAACAAATTAGAGGTTTTACAAAAGAACCCTTTTTGCATTCATCACTTGGTCAAACATTACATTTAACCTTGTAATGCCATAAATATGAACATTTTTTGCATGTATGCTAACTGTTTAAATCAATGTAATATTCACATACTAATTATTTATGTTTAACACACTTGCATTTTCATCTTTCACTATGTTTGTGGAACCCATCCAACTTTGGCACCAACAATTTTTCTTATTTTCGATGTCATTGCAAATCTTATAATTCACATGGTGCATTACATTATTCTCCCCTATCACAACTCAACTCATGGGGACTTGGCATCCCATGTGTCTTGGAAATTTTTTGTGACTTACCACTCCATTGCATGTTTTAATATATGGCTTGAAGTTTATTTTAGATTAAAAAAATGGAAATTGTTAGAATTGTGTTCTCTTAATAAAGATGGCCCATTCAGGAATCAATAATTTTAAATTTGGAAATTCATAACTAAATTATACTTATTCAATTAATTGCCTTTAAAAAATATATAAATGACTTCAAAATTACCTTAGGAAAAAAATTCCTAATAATATTTTCAAATCATGTTTCAAATTTGTGTTCTTAATCAAAAAGTTCAAGGAAAAGAACTAGCGTTAATTTCTTTAAACTTTTTATAAATGCAATGATTAGAAACATCAAAATACACAATATTCTTGATATTATTGAAGTTTCAAATTTTATGAAGCCTAATAAATGCAATCATTAAAAAATTATGAAAAAATTTATTTAAATGTTTCTTATGATTTTTTAAAAGTTCAATGGATCTAAGGAAATCAATGTGTGACATTCTTAGTGGTACCACCCAAGGATGGTTATGCCCCAACATTCGTTATTTTTTTCACTCAATTGGTTTATTCAATGAATTTTCAATTTACAAATACTTGATCTATGTAATTGCCCCTAATAATTAAAATTCATGAACAATTTGAGTTGTACCAACATCAACCAAGGAAATTTTAATCAAAATGAATAAACCCATTTTTTGTTGAGGACCATAGAAGGAGAGACGTTATTCCCAAAGCTTTTAAGGTGAAGCAAATGATGAAAAACAACCCAAAAAATCAACATTACAATGAATAAACAATTTTCATGGTGATTATTACATGATAGTACGTGAGGACAAAAATATGTAGGCGAAATGTTATCTTTGATGCCCTTAGCTCCAAACCAATGCTTAAAACAATTAGGTGTCCAATATGGTTCAACTTGTTTGCATTTGGCATATCCTTTCAACTTAAAGCGATGGTCATTCAATATGGTTGTCAACACAACAATTGGAAAAATGAGTTTTTAAACATGTTGGACATTACTTACCACTACTTATTGCACATCAACTTCTATGAACTTGAAAAATGTTTCTTGGGCTTGCAAACTAATTATGCAAATATAAGGCATTTAATTATAGAGATAAATTTTAGTTCAATTGAAATTGTTAAATTATGTTCATGAGTTGAATATAATTGTCTTGATGTGGTTTTTTCAAAACATGTTATCATAAATCAAAGAATATTTGCATGGACTCATAATTTATAAATATTTGCACAAAAATGACTTGGAAAACTAGCATTCAACAAGCGTGTAATTCAATTTTATTATGCTTTCTATGCATTTATAACCATATTCTAAAGTCTTTGGTTGAACTATGTTTGTTTGTGAAATCTAAAGATCAAATTTGATTTCCTTGAACACTTGTTCAAACTTTTCATACTTTAACATTCTGATTCATTGTTTTTATCTTTTGTGAACTACTATGATGGTACCCATAGTTTTGGCTACATGAGTAGCATGTGGAAATGGTGGATCTCTAACAAGAATCAACCTACACGAAAAGAAGGCAAATCACCTATAAGCTCTTTCAAAATAGACATGCAGGCAACAACAAAAACAATAATGTTTTTGATCTAAGGTAAAAACTCAAAAGCAACAAAATTGGATCCCAAAAATCTTCATTTAAAACCCAACAAATAGATAATAGGTATGCTATATCAAGTTGCAAAAGAATGTGAATTGCAAGAATCTAAAAAACATTCAATATGTAAATCAAATTTCCTTTTTTGCCACAAAAATGAATTGTACACAACATTGTAAATCACATCTAAAAAAACCTAAAGATTTAAAGAGAAATTCAAGGTTGTATATATGTCATGCATGCACTTAGAAAGATATTTGTTTGCTTAATATGACCTAAAGGTGATTTGATGCATTCAAAACTGTGATTACTTCAAAGACAACAACCTTACATTGATTTCAAATAAAATGAAAAAAAAACTAACCTTGATCATTTGTTGTTGTTGATGTCAAAACAATGCACATTTGTTTTGACTTTTGTTAATCCTATAACCACCCAAAAGCACAAATAATAATACAAATCTTGTTGAACAAAACAATCTTTGGGAAACCTATAAAAATTCACAACAATAGTAGTTAGTTGAATGCAACAACTTAATCATAGCTAGTTACACCATAAGAAAACATATTGTAACTTGTCAAAACCATTAAATGTGTAATAACTAGTGATATAAAACAAAACTCGTGGAACTTTATGATGGGACATAAACACATTTTGTTATGGAATGAAACATGACCTTGTAAACATTAAATGAAGTGCCATTTTTCCTTTCCATACAAACACTCAACAAACTCGAAAGAGGAAAATGAATTATGAATTGTGTCAACAACTTCTAGTGTGATTGAAGTTTTTGCAATGTTGGTGGCAATAATCATTTTCCTTTTTCCTTATGGCATAGGCCCAAGCATTGATTTTTTTTCTCATCATTAACCCAAAAAAAAAGGTCTAATAATTTTACCAAACCCACGAGTGAGAATATTCAAAATAACAAAAACTTCATTGATTTGAATTATAGATAATAAAAGAAACATAATTGATCAAAATGCACAATCCAATGTAAAGCATCAATACAAGTAACCTTGTTATTTAATTCCATTATATAATGAGTATAGATAGATTACATGGAGCAAAATACTTGGTAACATATATCATTGAAATAATAGTAAAAAAAGCCCATTTTGTGACTTGTCCAATGCAACTCAAAGTGTCGTTTATGACTATTTTGGTGATCAAAATAGTCAAAAATGACATTTTTAGTCGTTACCAAAATAGTCAAAAATGACATTTTGAGTCACATCGGACAAGTCACAAAATGGGTCTTTTTTATTAGTGAAATAATAATTATGACCAATTTTTTTAGTGATGTAAACTTTTCATAAATGGGCATAATCACATTAACATGTATAATAACAAATGTAACTAATGTTTGGTTTTGTGCATTTAACATTTAAAAAAAAAGACTTTTACATAATGTTATTTTCAATGTATTAGCATATATATTTAAATTTTTTGAAATCTATTTAATGAATGAAAAATACCCAAAAGCACTTTGAAAGTAATGTAACCAATGCTTTTAAACAATACAATAACTTGTAAATGGGCTTGATTTTTTTTGAAAATGACAAATTTTTAACAAAATTTTGATGTTAACCAAAACATAATAGTGTGATGAAAAATTTTCAAGTTTTTTCAAGATCTTTTTTTAGACTTTTGTTCAAAATATTCCATGAATATTTCAAAATAAGCACTTAATAAGTAGTCACCCAAGGGGGCAAATGTGGTTTGTGTTATCCCATTTGCACCTAAATCACCTATTAGAAACACCATCATCCCTAATTCTAAAATTTTGTGTGTGGAATATGCACAACACTCGAACATGATCATTAAAACTATTTGCACCATAAAATGGCAAATTGCAACTTGTTGGAACCATTAGATGAGTTGCATTATGTGAAACAATTAATAATATTGAACAAAATCCATGGCACTAATTTGTGATGGGACACAAACATTTGGTTGTCAAAAAATGAGGTAAGGCTTTGCAAGTTCATTAAATGAAGGGCCAATTTTCCTTACCAAAGAAACACCCATCAAACATGAAAAAAAATAGAGTTACAAATCATACCCCAACTTTTAGTGTGATTAAAGTTTTTGCAATGTTGATGGTAACAATCATGTTCCTTTTCCCTTGTGGACAAACCCCCAAAACCAACTTCTTTTCCCAACAATAACAAAAACACAAGTTTAGTATAATTTTACAAAACCCATGAATGAAAAATTTTGTGAAAATATCGAACTTCATTGATTTGAACACCTTTTTGTTATATAACAAATTTGCAAGGTTGGTTGATATTGTTGAGTGAACTTCCCAAAAATAAAAAATAAAAATAGAACTTCAAACATTTAAGCGATGCCCCAAGCTTAATCATCTTTTTTCCTAATTGAAACCCTAGGACACATTAAATTACGAGCAAAAAGTTTAAAACTACAATAACCACAAATTGAAAATAGAAATAATGAAGAGGGTGGCTTCATAAAGAGCACATCAAAACTTGATCTACGAATATCACTCTTTGCTATACACACCATAATGCATTAGAAAGGAAACACATGGAATCCATAGACCTATGAGATGTTGTGTTATTTAGTAAATACAACTTATGTTTGAATTGTTATGTGAATGTCACACTCATTTGTAACATTGGCTTGAGATTCATTAGTGCACCTAACATTGGGTAACCTTTTGTTCCATATTAATTGTTAAATGCATCAATAGGTGTCTAGTGTATGCTCACACACCTAAAGCAAAAAACAATGCAAGCAAACAAATAATGCACCTTGCCTTTGTATTGCACTAGCACCCTTGTAGTTGCTTTCAATTTAAACCATTTCAATGTCCACTTCCAATTACATCAACATCTTGCAACAACCTCATGTTAAAATGTTAGAATATAATGGGACTTTGACGTGTTCAAAACATTAAAGTCAAGTGCTTGTAAAACATTCAATAGAGTTTCCATATGAAAAGATCTTGCCATATCCACATAGATCAAATGCCGGTTGCTACCCTTCCCCCATTTAAAATTTGTTGCAATAAAAAATGTTGCAACACACTTATGAAGGAAGGTGAATTACTTGCAATGGAATCTAAACATCTAGTGAAAATGTTGGCAACCAAAAGAGCTTTGACGAGAGAATAAGGTTGTGAAAACAAAACTGAAGATGGTAGTCCTTTGCAATTGATGATTGGTATGAAGGGGAGAAGGTGCGATTTGCTATTTGCTATTTGCTATTCCCAAGGAGATCTCCCCATTGCTAGGTGCAACAATGAATTTGGAATTTCATTGCACAAAATTTGGAATCCTTAAATCAGATGAAGTTTTTTGCAAACTTAATGAATACCATTTATTACATTTTCCACCCCCCTACTATCACTTTTGTAAATTTGTTCCCACTTGATTTATGTTTCCTTCTCTTCTTTCTTTCCTGGTTTCTTCTTCTTTCTCAATGCATGCAATTGAGTCAAGGAAAATAAAAAAATAGTAATTCATTTTATTTTTGAAAATTTTAAAATTCTTGCAGAACTTTAGATAAAAGAAAAAACATTTATTAAAAGAAAAAAGAGTGGAAAGGAAAACTTGAAGTGATTTGAAGTAAAAGAAACCATAGTTTGGGTTTCATAGAATTGGACTCAAAATACAAACCATTTCCATGTTGGACTTTTGATGCAACAGTTGTTTGGATAGGCAAAAGGAGGAGATGGGGGTAAGAACCAGTGGTGGTCTGTGATCTACCTTTGCCTCTAAACCATCTTTCTTGTATGATGAGCAAACAATTAAAGAACATCTATCGCTAATCAGAGATTGATCACAATTTGAACAAGTCAAGAACCAATGGAGGCAAATTGATTAGGACATTAAAAAACTCTGTAAACCTTAAAAAGAGTACATAAACGAAAAATTCAACACTAAAGCCCTGCATGTAGGGAATTTCCAACACCCATGGGCTTTACTCATCCTAAAGCATGAGACAAAGGTTACCACGAGCCTGAACATGTGGACATGAAGTTTATCATGAATCATAAAGTACTGCCAGAAATTTCACACTGTATCTGGAGCAAACCTTAAAAAGATAAGATTCACTTGGTTATACTGGAAGGATCTTACATTTTTAAGTTTGAACATTTCATTCTGAAATGCTCGTCTGCACAAATCAATCAGTTGAGGCAGTTGCTTTCTGCTTGGTAAGGCCCTCAGACAAGGAAGGGTGTGACCAGACCAGAATGTGGGCACCACCTTGGCTGCTGCCTTGGGCAGTACCCTTATTCTGGTGATGTCCTTGACCTTGGGCCTTGCCTACCACTAAACAAATGCAGATCTTGAGGCGCAGGAAGGAGAGGGTTCTTACACCTACTCCTTAAGAGTGGGAAGGATCTTACAGCTACTGCACCAGTAGATGGACGTTCCCTCCTCTTTTCTAGGAGGGATATTCATGGTTAGAAGGTGCCCTCCAAATACATGAGGAATTTGTCATCAATGAGTTCTAAACCCATTGTATATGATATCCAAGTTCTATGCCCTGGCCTTTGTGAAGCTTGGGACAACTATGAGCTAAAAATATAGTGTTTATCACCACTCCCATATTCTCTTCAGAAACACTCTCAGAAAAATCAAGTGGAAAAATCATGATGTTCAATTTTAACCAAGCTGAAAAGGACTCTCTGGCCAAGTCCATCAAGGATCAGAGGCTGTGATTACCTTGAAAACATACCAAGAAGAATTTTTGAGCAGGGCCCAGGTACTCCAGTTGTGCATAACATGGTTCTGCAACCCATGTGTTGCACATCATGTTACAAAGTTGCAAGATCAGAATCAACTAGTGCACTCCATGTCAACTCTCAAGCCTCTTTTGACTTCAACCCTTCAAAAGAACCCTATTCCCCTCCATAGCTTCTGATAAGAAAAAGAAAAAGAGATTCTACTTCTATCCCATGTCTGAGTCTCGTCAAGTTTGCCTGTCCAGCATACAACAGGACCAAGGTCTTGTGTAGCAGTCAACAAAATTGAATGCTCAAAACTTCTTTCTGCCCTCTCCACAACCCCCCAGGTACCTTTCTTTATCTAGAGAAAGGGATCCCATCCATGCAGGCTGTTGGTGAAGTGCCCTCTCATCTAACAGCACCTTCATGTCAAAAGGTGCTCCCTCAAGACACCAGACTACCCCGGAAGCTCTTAAGCCCACATCAACCACTTCTATACATGCTAGAAGCTCCTTGTAGTCAATTAAGACATGCTAGTACAACTAGTAGTCTTTCCTGTTGTAAAACATGGGTTTCATGTAGGATAACTCTCGCTATCACTCTCCAACCATGAATACTAGATGAGTGGCTGAAAATGTTCAAAGGAACATTAACAAGTCCCTTTACTAATGTAAAGAAGGCAAGAAAGAAACCAGATTGAGTGAGTTAAAAGGAACATTAGAAAAGTCCCTTTACTAAGATGATCCATAATGGGGATGTAGTGAGAAGGCAAGAAAGGAGATAGATTGGAGTCGATGGTAGGCCTGCTGCATATCCTCACAGTGAAAGAGTCAGATTCTGCTTCCTTGCATGCTCAGGTATTAAGCGTTGTAGAATATCCAGTGTTGCACCTTTCAATTCTGTCCATTCCATTGAAAGTCATTAAGTCAGCATGCATGAACAAGACAAGACTGGCAAAAACCAAATACTTTAAACCTAGTGAGTATCACACACCAGGGAAAGAGACAGAGAGCAGAGTACCTTGTGGTTTGAAGTTGAAAAGAGGAGGCAGAGGCCGACCATTGGGTAAGTGGCAGTTGGGATCACGCAGCTCATCAAAGAAAGGATGCACACATGCCTCCAACTGCATTGCAACCAAAAGAATGCAGTACAAGTTCATCCCTGATTAGAACTAAGGAAATACTATACAGATTTGCCACTCCCTAGAATTGTTGCCAAGCTCAATAAGATCTGAACAATTCCCAAGAAGTAATAGTAGTGCTTTCCCACATTGTCTGAGCAGACAATGTGGCATCAAGAGAAATAAGAAAAGCAGAGAAAAAAAGCCAGAACAGAAAACAGACCGCATTGCAGCGCAGGTTTGGAGAGTATTGAAGAAGCCTTGAGACCAAGTCCACTGCTTCTGGTGGCATCCGTTTGTGGAACACCTGTGGTGGAGACCATACAAGACAATCAACAGAGTGCTCTGTTACATTGGATGGCCCACAACAAAAGAAATCTTACACAGACCAAGTGTCGAGACTATGTCAGAAGAACATACTTTGTGCCATGGATGAGCCTTGATTTGAGGGAACTTGAACTCTGTGTAATTGGGATTCATACACTTGATTTCTTCCCGTGTTGGAGTACCCAGAACCTTGATAATCTCCACAAGTTGATCCACGGCACTTTCTCCAGGGAATAAAGGCTGCGAACACACACCAGCACCTTACAGTTCATAGTGATCCAAAACTGAGTGAAATTTGTGTGAACAATAGGCCACCTCATGATCCCACTTTTTACTTACAAAAAATTTGCCAATCTGGGAAGATTCACACAGTAACAGGGATTGACTGGAGAAAAGCCAACTGTAGTTTATGCAGCAAGTCCCCATGAGAAGAAATTAGACATCAGTACACACCATAGTGGAATTCACATGGAAGAGCATACCTGGCCTAGGAGTAGTTCAGCCATAACACACCCCATGGACCAGATGTCAATGGCAGTGTTGTATTCAGTGGCTCCAAAAATGAGTTCTGGTGCTCGGTAGTATCGGGAGCAAATGTATGAGATATTTGGTTCCCCTTTCACCTGTGGATCACACATGAATGGAAAATGAGCTGCCAGATTAACTTACAAAAGCATACACAGTGGTAATACAAATGCCAGAAATGTTGCATCAAGTTCAGAGAGTTCTGCATGGAAAGGTAAAGATCCTCTAATCAGAGGAGCAAATTGTTTATCCAGGACACAAGAAGGAAAAAACACCTACCAGAACTTTGGCACTCCCAAAATCACATAACTTTAGCTGATGGGTGTGAGGGTTCACCTATCACACAAAACCATACTTCAGGCCAATTCTCCCAAGAACTTTGGATACAACCTTAAATGATAACCATTCTCTATCTCAGAGCAATTACACTCAATTCTGAGCGTTAATTGGTAAACCACAGCTACAATCATACTAGAAAAAGTTGCTAGACAGAGGTAAATACCAACAAGTTTTGGGGCTTGATGTCTCGATGACAGATGCCAACGCCACCATGAATATACGCCAATGATCTACATATCTGACATAGGAAGTATCTCTCCAAGATTAGTCTCTGTCTTCAGTATTGAAAAGTTTCCCCACTTCTTTAATTAAATTCTCAGCTCTCATCCAATGTATACACACCTACCTTCTATGGACATCATGGACACAGCACAAAGTGAAAGATGTGAACATCAGTCTGACCTCGACCCCAAGAATGAGCAATAGTGAATACCTGATATGTGTACAGTTTCACATAGACCAATGGCATACGCTGATTCATGCGACTATAGTGCTTGGCAATTCGGTAAACAGTTTCAGGAACATATTCCAGAACCAAGTTCAGGTATAACTCATCCTTGTCAGTAGTAGAAAAGAAGCAATGTTTAAGAGCCACAACGTTTGGATGGTCCAGCATTCGCATTATCTGTAGCTCCCGATTCTTGTATCTCTTATCCTGCAACACCTTCTTTATGGCCACAGTTTCTCCAGTCTCTATACATTTAGCCTGCACCTCCCCGCAAAGCTGAGTTTATCAGAATGCCAGGCATTACCAATGGGGGATTCTCTTTGCAAATCCCATCGGCCCAATTAACCTCTAAGTTATTCCCATGAAAGAATGCTCCCCCCCCACATCATGATTCCAAAATTGCAGCACTATAACTTTGGCAGGATGGACACAGGAAGGAACAGCTAACCTGGAACACGATTCCAAAAGAGCCTGTACCCACAACACGCTCTGCTGAGTAGCTGATAGTCTGTCACAAAGGCTATCATCAATATCAATATAAAATACTACATGTGAAACTCCAAATAGTGGAAAGGATTACTAAAAAGGCTCATCTTTGTCCATAGTGTCTCTCTCAAATTGACTTGACTAAAATACACAGCTCAAGGTGCAAATAGACCTGCTTTGGTTGACCATTGCGGCCTCCAATTGTGGTTGCAATAATGTGACCAGTCTCTGTGCCATTTCCATCCACCACAGTTGCCTCAAGCTCCTGCAAGTCCAAAAAAGAACACCAGCTGTTTGAGCTTTCCAACTTCAAACGTGGGTTAGTAGTGTAAGAGAGACACCCGACAAATGAAAAAGTCATGCACAAACCGCAGCATTAGGCATGGCCATGCATAGATGCAAAACAGTTTTGTCGATCTCCTCCAGCACAGAGAAGAACACATACAAAAAGAGGTTTGCACGAGAAATGGAACAAACAGAGGCATACAGTCCACCAGTTCAAAGTTCAAACCTAACCAACACAGAGAACCAGTTGGAAACATAATCCCATACCATTTACTGGCAACTCTTGCAAGAAATGCTGGCTTAAAGCATTAGACAAACATAGGGAGGAAGCCAGCTGAAATAAGGATTGTAGCCAATGGAGGTAACATCAAATACCTTGTCATCACTGTGGTCAATCTTATTGTCTTTGATCTTCATGTCCTGCATCTCTTTAGGAAGAGATTCTGCACCACCTGCACCTGCCTTAGTGGGTATACCTACTACTACCCCTGTGGTACTGGTGCTACTGGCCGGGTTGATGCTGGCTGATGCCATAGACTATTACCCCCCACTTTCCAGGCTGCACGTGTATATGGGTGGCTTGCTGTAGTTTTACCTGTTCTTGGGCCACTGTCCTCTTATAAGCTGCATGCATCCATAGGGAGTCCCCTCTGAAGTTGAAGTACTTTTACCATAGATCTGGTGTGCAGCTGCCAAGCCTCCTCCAGAACCCACAGTTTCTTCTTTGTCTTCCACTGGCTGGTTCAACTCTTTCAGGTCATTCAGTACAATTTCAGCTCTGCTGCTGACTGTCTTTGTCTTCTCATATGTTTCATCTCTTGTATCCAAGGGAGTGGGTGGGGGGAAGCTGCAGCAACAGGAAACAATAATATGATCATTCCAAGTCATGGATCCTGAATGTCTCTGTCTGTAGGACATGTTGCAGAATTACACAATTGAAGCTGTTCATACGACAACATAGCTACAATGTGCTGCTGCTGCCGAGAGGAGTTCCTTAATAGTACTATATGTCAAAACTCAGCACAACACAAAAGAGAAACACTTTGAGGAAAGGTCCAGTGATTGTTACAAAACAAACAGACAGATAAACAAACAAACAAAGATCATGCTTGCTCTTATGATGTGTGTCAGAATCAGTCTCTGGCATATCTGGAATGGCATGAACTAGAAGAGCTTATCTCTTGCAGACCTGTGTAGTAGAAGAAGAACTCCATCCGCCAGCAGGAGAGAAGGCAAAAAGGAAATTTCAGAATGCACCTCATACATTCATGATGAGTGTGCATAGCAATATCTGAAACCATTGTGATGCATCACTATGTTCTTATACTGCAGTCTTTCTACAAAATCTTCTACTTTCTTCTTGCTGCTCTTTCCATTCTACAGTATTGCAGTACATCGACCAAAGCAGCAGCAGGGGCGTCCAAGCATCGAACGAGAGAGAGAGAGAGAGAGAGAGAGAGAGAGAGAGAGAGATACAATAAAACCTCTGTCATTCAGGCGCATGCATGAATGGCTGCTTCTTCTGCAAAAATCTCAACAAGAACAACAACAGGAGAACCTTTGCAACTTCATAAGAACTATCTGCAACAACAAACTGATCTCCGTTTCTTTCTACAGTGACCTCAACACCCGTCTCCAGCTGAAGAGGAAACGATGTGAAAGAAGAAGGAGGAGAAAAGAAAAAATGGAACAAAAAAGATATGCTATGTCTGTATGTACGTATGTATGTCGAGTTTGCTTTCTTTCTTTTCTTTCCGCCATCGCCGGTGGTCGAGGTTCTCACAAAATAGGTATGCAACAGAAACCCCTCTTGGAAACGTTCTTCGACGGCGCTTACAATAATCACAACATGAAGCAAGCTGCTCCTAGTTTCTTCTGCTTTCGGAAACTCAAAAGAGTACAAAACAACAATGTTCAACAACAAAAACAACAACAACAACAACAACAAACAGCAACAGAATGTGGAGGAATGCTCACATTCTGAAGCGCTGAAAAGACGAAGAAGACGACGATGGCAGCCTGCAAGGTGTCAGAAGAGCTCGATGACATGAGAAGGAAGTAAAGCATGGCAGAAGAAGACGATGAAGCTAGCGGCAAGAGAAAGAAAGGATAAAAAGAGAAATTTTGGATCTGTTCTCTTTCTTCCTGCTTCCTCCTACTGCTTCCCTCTCCGGGTCCTCCTCCTCCTCCTCCTCCTCCTCGTCGCCCGCGCACGGCGAAGAAGAGAGAGAGATCTCCACCAGCGACAACAGAAAACAGAGAAAGAGCGCAGAGCAGAGAGAAAGAGAGAGAGAGAGAGAGAGAGAAACGCTTCTAGATTAACTTAGTGTTAATCTAATCAGGCCACTAATCAGGCCACTAATTAAGATTAAGCAGCCAGAGGCAGAGAGAGAAATGCTTCTTTTGCGTGCTGAAGTGCTAATCTCGAATCCACCCTTCTTAATTGGGACACACTAATCATGATTAGCAAAAACAGGAGAACATACGACATGCTAATCATGATTAGCAATACAGGATTAGCCAAAGTGAGATTTGTTAAGTGTATTTATTCTTCAAAGACCTACTACTACACACATTTGCTTATTATAAATAAATATTATAGAAAAACTACCACTAATAATACTAATAATAATAATAATGATAATAAAAATAAAAATAAAATATTATTGTTAAGAAAAACTACCATTGATAATAATAATATTATAATATTATTATTGTTAAGTAATATTGAAATGAAATAATATTTGAAACTAAAACCTTTAGAAAAAAAAAACCTAAGTCTGAAATCCCCATTTCCACTGAAATGTTGTTTAATTTGTTTAATGATTTTTATTGAATTTTTCAATGAAAGAAATTACTCAAAATTCAATCTCTCTCACACACCTCTTAAAAAATTGGTATTTTTTGCTCACTAATCCCTTTTTAAAGCAAAGACAATGCACATTATTGCAACTAAGGTGATTTAAAAAATAAAAATAAATAAATTTAAAAAATAAAATAAAATAAAAAAAATAATAAAATAATTTCTTATTGGGTATATATGGGTCAATGTTATTCATGCAAAGCACAAACATCAATAACCCTCAAGGCCCAACACACTTATGTATCAGCAATAATGTGATTAATTTCATTTTTTAATTTTAGCTATTGTACATTTTTTTTCAAATAAATAAATAAATAAATAAATAATATATATTTGGGATATTTTATATATTTATTTATTTACAATAATTTTCATAATTTCAATGGCCTAGGAATTGGTTTATATGGGGTTCTTTGCAAAAAGTTTCGTATGTCACTTTTATAGGATCGTTCTTGTTGTACGATCGTCCTTGATTGTTCCAAAGACAATTCTGAAATAACTACCTCATTTTCAAGCCTAACTATTTTCATAACTATTTTTTTTTCTTATTAATTTTTATAATAACTATCTCCCACCTTTTTTTAAAATAATTATCTCCATTTTATAACTATTTCACTCTTTTCTTCATTTTCACCAACATGGATATTTTTTAAAAATAAATTAACATAGGTGGTTTGATAATATTTTTAGAGACCTATGGTGCAATAGTTATTACATATTGAATAAAAAAATTCAAATTTTTTTTCAAAAAAATCAAAACTAAATATTTTAAGGAAATTGAAAGCAAGCTCTCAATTATTGAATTGTATTGTTGGAAAGCCCTTGATGAGTGTGGGATTTCTTGAGGGAGAATGTTGAGTAATTTTCATCACTATAAATTAATCAAATTTTTTTTTTCTTTTTTTCACAATTGGTGTCTATTGTCAAGGTTTTGCTCTTTGGAGTTTTTTGTTTGGACTTTGTTATTTTTTCTCTTTTTTTCTCTTGCTAGGTGTTTTTTCTTTATTTAACTAATTATTTATTCTATTATATGCAAATGGGTTATTAAGTTATTTGGGATTACACAAGTTCTTCTAGAAACATGGTAAGATTTTATGCACAAAACATGGTGGCCCATGGGGGAAATGTGATCCATGATTTCTCAAAGTTTATTAAAGACACATTGTGATTTCTAGCCTTTCTTAAGTGGTTTTTTTAGTGATGCCACTAATGCAAATTGATTTTGCTATGGATCCCCTTGAAGGTGATATTCAATCATCTCTTTGTTTACCTTCACCATGTGAATGATTTTTTCAATATTTAATTTTTTTTTTTTTTTGGGCCCAAATGCAAAAATCAATTGAAGAGAGAGAGAAAGAGCAAAACATAGCAAGGCTAGGGAAACACTTGTTTTTTTCCCAACATTTTCAACTTGTGTTTTCTTCCATTCGAAGTTTGAATGACAATCAAGGGGAAATGCTAAAGACGTATTTAAAAATATATTTGTAGTCAATTAATCATTTGTGCTCAATGCCTTTATCCTTCGACAAAAAAATTGGAATTTTTTTCTAGTGTAAATTCTACTATTTTTGGCTGATTTTTTGGGGAAAAAGTCATCAAATTTGAGATATAAAAAATTATATTGATTAAACAAAAAAAACTTGTTCGCACTTTAATTTTACAATCTGCACAAAATCCAAAACCAAATAAACGTGGTGTAAAAGGTCGAATGCCAAGCACTACTTTGAGTTTCTACTTTATTCTATTCAAATCTCTATTGGGTGGCAATATTTAGGGATTATTTAAAAAGAAAATCAGCACAATTATAAAAAGGAAGTCAATACCACATTGAATTCATATGGAATGGGAAATTGGGAAAGTAAATAAAACTTCCTTCAATGTTGGAAAGCTGATGGCGTTGAAAAAATGAGTCCTATTTCCAAGTTACGCAAAGAATTTTTTTATTTTTTTTATTTTTATAGATTTTGATATAAATAAAAGAAAAGAAAAAATAAATCTTAAATATTGGGAAATAAATTGTGCCCCAATATTTTTTAAGTCCAATGATTCATTCAAATAATTGGACCTAGAAATATAATTAAATGTCTTAAAGGTAGATTTTATCATTGGCCCACAACCTTGTGCATTGACGTTGTGGGAAAGTATTATGTTTTACAAAATGCACCTGTGCAGGGCATGCCCATACAGCATATACATAAAGAAAATTGTAATCTAAAGAGCATCTCCAGCGGTGCTCAGTATGTGACCCTCGTCCGAAACTATTTCTCACATCCAAATTTATTAGTTAATTTTTCTCCCAACCCCACCCATCAAACTAAACATGGAACTGCAAATAGGTGGGAGACTACCTACTGTGTACCTAATACCAAACCACATGGACCTCAATCAGAAACAGGGAACACCAGTCAAATCATATTCATTACACTCACTCTTCTTCGGCAGGTGCATGATGACTCTTCTCTATCTCTTTCTTTTTCCAGCCTCAGCAAAGGGTGCACAAATGCTAGGCCAAAACCATTTTGCTGGGCCAAACTGGCAATGTTTTGACATGCCTTTCCTTCATCCAATTTTTAATGTGGAGGGTCACATGCTGAGCACTGCTGGGGATGCTGCAAGGTTTTCAGTGTGATCATATTGCTTCCATGTTGGGATGTTTATCAAAATATTGTAAATTGAAGGAGAAGTACAAATGGGGGAAGGGGGACGAGGAGGTAGAGAGAATGGGTGGTCCTCTAGACCTCATCCCATTTTACATAAGTATAGGGGAAGGCCGGATCGTAAGGCCTCCATTAATTTGAGGGTCAATAGCCCAAGGGCATAGGGTCAAAAAATTATATGAGCCCATGGGAACAGATCTTCCCCAACAAAAAAGTACAAAAGGGGGGGGAGGTTTAATTTTTAAAAAACATAATAATTTAAAAAAAATTGCAAATGATGGAAGGTCTACTGCATGTGAATGGTGGAAGGTCTCTTCCTTTGACGAAACCAAAAGCGTGTTCCATGCATAGAAGTGCTTTCAAAGAAATACAGAGAAATAAACTTTTCAGTGATTTTATATATTTATATATTGTGAGGAGCCCACATTATATTAAAAAAATAAAATTCCAAGCCAATTATTTAACCTAAAGCATGGCTAGTTTACAATTTCTCCATAATGATCCTCCCTTCTCCTCAATCAATATGTTCATAGAAAAAGTCCATTGAGTTCAAAACCCCCTTGTTTAAAACCCCCATTATGAACTTTACAAGTGTTAAGTGTTCCATCTTGCATGGCACTCCCATGATTTTGCCACAAGGTTGGACTAACAAACTAGGCATCAAACCTTGTGGACCAGTTGTGATCAATTGTGACCACCTTAGTCCAACCTTTGTACCAACTGGTCATAATTTTGCCACATGGTTGGATTAAGGTGATGAAGGTGGTCACAATTTGAAAATTTGCATGCAAGGAGAATGACATGCAAAATCAAAATTTTTTTTGGAGTTTTTTTTAAGCAATACATGTCTCTTCATTTACATTTAGTATCTCCCTTGGAGGGGGGGAGTTCCACAAGTAAGTGCCCTTGGCTCTGCCTTGGGTGGGCACTTACTTTGGAACTCCCCGCTCCTTTGGTGCTACCCTACACACAACCCCTCTGGACTGGGCCTTCTTCCCATTCAATTAACTAAAGGGGAAGTGTAAGAGCATCTCCACCGGTGCTCAGTATGTGACCCCAGGCAGTAAAATTTATTGTGAAAAAGTCAAAATGTGGTGGTTCAGCTCAGGAAATTGGTTTTTCTGCACCAAATTCGTGCGGCTTGCCGTGGCTGGTAAAAGGCACAACACAGTTGTGCACCTCCAAAAAAAAAGAGCGTAATAAATTGGACCCACCTCCAGTTCAGTATTTTCTGATTGGTTGATCATAATGATTGGTCCAGGTGGTTTGCTATTAGTAGTTCCCACATATATGCAGTTCCAGTTCCAGTTTTATTGGTGGGGTTGCCAAAATAAAAATAGCTAAACTTAGACATTTAATTTTAATATCCAGAGTGATATATGAGCACCGGTGGAGATGCTCTAATAAGGACGAGTACCTGGACTCTAAAACATCAACATATATTGATTGGTCCACATGCCATTAGACTGTGCAATGACTTTCGTCAGCCTTAGTAAGCATATGGAGCAAAAATGGTAAGCCAAGACCACTTTACTGAGCCTGTCAGGTCAAGTTTTTATGAATCTTCATCCAAAACATGCTATGCAATGTGCTCAAGGAGATGCTGATAGGTAGGTAGTCCAAAAAGCAAATGAGCTAACCTTTTCTACCTAGGGAACTGAGAAAACAACTGAGTATCAACCTGTTTCTTCCTTCAAAACAAATGAATTTGCTGAATTATGTGAACCCATCGTCATACCACATGAAATCAGTATGTAGGCATTCAGTGTAATCAAATAATCAAGCAGCTGAAATTATGAGCAGCCAGGAAACCCTAGGGTTTTGTGGTAGGCTGAGACTCTAGGGCTGGGGTCATTACCAGAAGAAGGGGGAGCTCTTGGTGGAGGCCGCATACACTTGAGCTTCTTCTGGTACTGCCCTCATCCAAGGGCCCTAGACACTATTGATGCTGCAAAAGAATCGTCTTCAAATTTTTAGACAAGAAGATCCAAGAAAAATGGAAGATCCCTTACACAACAGAAGAGCCCTCTGAAAAACATGGAAGAACTCTCCATAAACAGATGATCCCTTCAGTAAAGGGAATAAACCTCCACCCACAAAGAAAGTTTTGGGGCAGTCAAATTCCAATTCAGAACCCTTTCCCTAACACAGGAGTATTTTTGGCAGATTGGTGGAATTGAGCATATTTCCAGGCCCTCGGTTTTTTGTGCAACAATGCAAAGGAATTAACTTTCAAATCTCTATCTTCTAAGTAACAAAGTTACAATCAATAAGGACACAATAAGTTCTTGCTAATCAAATATTAATGATTCATATTGGCACTTTGACAACACTTTTAAGGTAAAAGTGTCAGCTAGAGCCTGGTTGAGAGTGTGAGGTAAATAGAGGATTTGATAGCCCAATTTTTTTTGCACACCAGTACCCAGAATTTGCCAAACCACAAAAATATAGTCTGGTTGACACTGTATGATACATTTCATAAACTTGATAGCCCAGTGCCAAGGATCAGAAACAATGAGTGAACTGAAAATCTGCAAATTTCAATATACTCCACCACCTTACATCCTTCTTAAACAAAATGGCAGAGTTACCCTCAATTTTGACCACCCAAAGATTAGGCACAAAGTGCCTGTCATCTAAGGGCTTTAGTAGAAAAACCCTAAAACCTTACCTCCAACATTCTTCCTCCTAGCTTCATCATGATCCATGATTCCAGCAGATGTTGTCAAAACAATGTATCCAAACTGTAGACACACACAAATACATCATCAGCAGACATATTTCAGCAGGAAGGCCCCAGGCTGCAAGAGCTATCAAAATGGTGAAAAACCCAAAGCCTTACATCAAGATTAGTCATTTCAATGTCAATGGTCTATGGCAATCATTCCCAGGTACCTGCAGCTATGCAACCTTCAAGAAGGCACAGACACTTACATGTTCAGGGGGTTACCTCGAAGTGTGGTTGGAAAGTCCCTGACCTCCAAACAAGATTTTGTGCATACAGTGTTTCCTAAATACCTGAACCCTAAATCACACAGACATCACCAGACACAGCAAATACTAAGTAAGAGAGAAAAACCTGACGAGAAGGTAGAAGCCGGGCAGTCCAGTCTTCAAGCTCTGCGACTCCAATATTGTAACGAGGACTGATGACACCGCACTTGTTCAGCCTCCCATTAAGCTCTACCACAATCTTCCCAGCTCTGTGGTCATCAACCAACTCAAACTCACCAATATAACCTGCCAAGAAACAGGAAATCCATCACCATTGCTACACAAAAGGTACCATCATCATTACTGCCTTATAAATTTCTACAATGTAAGCCATACCCTTCTTGTGTACTATTTCAACTGGGAAGAAAAAATGTAGCACAACCATCACAACAGTTCTTTCAATTTCTATCTCATGCAGTTCTGGATTGACAGACACATCAGCGACTCCATGTGACATATTGCTGACTGAAAGACTACTTAACAAAGGAATCCAAGCAAAAACTGAAGAAAGCTTGCTCTACACAGATAGACTGAGGAACAAAATATTTCAAAGCTTCAACAAAGTTCTTCCTTCAATCACTGAACTTTTGTCCATGCAAAAAAAATGTCTGCCCCAAAAAAAAAACTTCATTTGGATTTGACAAAAGCAAACCCAGATATCAACAACTTTCTTAACACTTTGAAGGAATGGAAATACCCTAATGCAGCACCTATCCTCTTGTTTGACAAGAAGTGATTTGTTTTCATATGTAGTGTGAGGCGAAGACATTTTATTGTAACAGTAAGTCCATTCTGTCGCTGGGCCAGCCACAGAAGAGGTAGTGCTAAGAAAACAAAGGAAAAGCAAGAGATAGATTTTTAGGGTTTTCTTTTATACTACCATGCTTCTGCATGACGGTCAGGAACTTGATGATGACTTTGGAAGACGGCTTCAGAAGCACCTGCCGCTTTCCCCGCTTCTCAGCATTGAACATGTTCTTCAGTGCATCGTTGAGAACACTGATTCTCACCATCGCAACCCCTTCTTCCTGTTTACGCAGCACATCATCATCACGCACCCATTCCTCACCATCCCTCCCAAATCTAAAATCTCCCTCCCCTCTCTTCCTCAGAGCAACGATCCAAAATGGTAGAACCGTTTAAGAGACCAAGCTCTTGACTAACTCAGTGGCTGCGGCTGCTGATTTATCTTTGCTGCACTCTTCTCTTCAAATAAACTTCAGATCCTCTACGAAGTGCAAAAAGGAGAGGAGACCAGTAGACGTACCGAAGCAGCAGCCGAGTATGCAAGCGAGGAGGCGGAGGAGCAGCAGCAGTGCACGAGAAGCGGCAGCGGCAACAGGGGCGACGACGGGGCGTGAAGAGGTCGGCTTCTGCCCAGCGTTCTTGCAAATAGAGAGAGAGAGAGAGAGAGAGAGAGAGAGAGGGGCGGGGGGAGACACGGCTACCCAGACCTAAAACCAGGTTCGGATTAGGTTCGTCCAGTGGTTCGGAAAATTCTAACCTAGAATCTGAGGGGATGTACGAAATAGACGATTTATCATCCTGAAGAATCCATGCAACAATTTCAAGCCAGAAAATATTTTGATTTCTAAATTTTGCCAAATTTTGTTACAAGACTATTTTTTTTTTTTACAAGAAAGTGATTTTCTACTTTTATTTATTTATTTGTGATGTAAACTTGGCCAACTTTGTTACAAGAAAGTGGGGTTTTTATTTTATTTTAAATATTATTATTATTATTATTTATTATTATTTAAATAAAATTTATTTATTTGGGGTAAGGGGGGGATATAAACTTGCTGAATTTTGTTACAAGAAAATAATGATTTATTTATTTTTTGGATGTAAAAACTTGCCCAACTTTATTACAAGAAAATCATAAATTTAGAATATAAAACTTGTGAAAACTTTATTTGCAAGAATATGAAAAAAATAAAATGGAGAGAAAGTAAAAACTTCCTTTTTGATGTAAAAAACTTGCCAAATTTTTAATTCATTTTCTAATGGTTAGTTTAATTATTAAATCCCAAATCCTAAAGAATGAAGTTTTAAACCCTAAACCTAATTTGCTTGTTGAAATTGCAAGTGTGTCCCTTTTTATCTTCCAATTTGTTTTTTGAGGTGATCTTGATACCTAATATTCTTCCATTTTGCACAAAAAATTGCAAGATTTGTTATTCCCTTTTGCTTCCAATTTGTTTTAGAGGTGGATCTTGATACCTAATATTCTTCCAGTTTGCACAAAATTTTGCAAGATTTGTTCCCAATATGATGCATGCAAGTGAGTAGCATTTTGCACTTTGAGGATGAATTGCAAGACCGATTACTTCATGGGAAACTATAAATTTTTTTTCTCATGATACCCAACGGTCCTTCCCAAGAGAAAAAAACTACAACAACAATAAGCATTTTATTTTTCACTTTTGCTCACCATTTTAGCAAATTTTTCATTCAATCCAACAATCTGCCAGTTTTCCAATGTTGTCTGGCAACGACTGGATTGTCCCGTTGCAGTTGTGTAGCAATTGCGAAACATTGAAGAAGAATGGAAACAGTGACTAAGGTACCTGCAGGATTCAAATACAACTAACAACAGATGGAAACAATCATGGAGAAGGAATGGCGATTGGGTTATCTGGAGGAATTCGTATGCAAACAAAGAATACAACAGATTGAAACGAACATCATAAAGAAGGGTGACTTGACACGTGCAGGATTCATATACAAAAGAAGTAACAGATCAAAACAAACATGAATAAGAATGGTGACTGCAGGATTCATACACAAAGCAAAGCAACAGACAGATTGAAACAAATATAAATAAGAATGGTGATTAAGTACCCCTGCAGGATTCAAATACAAAGCAAAGCAACAGACAGATTGAAACAAAGATGAATAAGAATGGTGACTAAGTACCCTGCAGGATTCATATACAAAATGAGCAACAGATTGAAATGAAGATTGAGAAGAATGAATTGGGGTACCTGCACAATGGTTGCCTACGCTACCTGCATAACTCACTTATACAGCAAGCAACAGATCAACACAAAACAAAACATCAAGAAGAATGGATGGTGACAAGGGACTTGCAAGCAACATACAACCAAGCATCAACAGATGGAGGTGAACATCAAGAAGAACGAATGGTGAAAAGGGACCTGCAGACAACATACAACCAAAGCAACAGATTGACACAAAGCATCAACAAGAACGAATGGTGATAGGGTTTTAGGTTTAAGGTTCAGAGCATTTGCAGGTTTCATGTATGCAACAAGCAAACAGATTGAAACAAACGGGCAAGAAGCATGCAATGATGGACAGGTAAGGTACCTACTTGCAGGAGTCACATAGACAACACAACAACAACAACCAAGCAACAGATCACAACAAACTTGTCAAGGAAAATGCTGACAGAATTACCTGCTGCAGCAATTTGTATAATACCTACAACCGAGCCATGGATTGAATGGAACATCGAGGAAGAATGGTAACTAAGTCACCTGCGGCTACTGCAGGATTGATATATATATATATATACAACCATTGAGCAAACAGAGAGATGAAGACTATCCCTTGCTTGGTCCAGAGTGCACATTTTTTACTGCAAATCCTTTGTTTTCCTCTCCAACAAGCTCTCTGGAACTAGTGTTCGGAACAGATCTATCCCTGCTGTTGAGATAGATCAAGGTCCCTCAAGAAGGTAAGCCGTAAGGAAATGTCACAAAAGGAGAGCTCTCGCCGATCCTTCAACATTTTTGTCTGTCTCCTTGCCCTGAAACAGAAGGCAAAAGAACTGCAAAAACCTGATGAAGATTGGAATTGAGAATCAAATCAACCTGATTGTTGCTGCTGCTGCTGCTGTTCCTTGGACTCCTCTTGTGATGGTTTGAAGCCGAAGCGTTCCAAGTGTTGGCGGTACTGATCAATATGTCGCACCGACAAGGCCAGCACAATGGCCGAAGCTACAGTGATTTGCAACGGCAGCACTAACCTTGTCACCATCGCTCCTCCCTCCGCCTCCTCTCACCTCTACACTCTTCCTAGAAGCGAGCTGCCTCGATAGCAGAAGCCAAGAGTTTGGGATTTTAGCACATTAGGGTTAGGGTTTAGGGTTCACAGTGAGAGTACACACACAGAGCAAGAACAATCGATCAGTCTTCAGACTTGATAGCGCATCAGTTGAGATGCCTTCAAGAGACTTCTCTCACCTCCTCCTACTCAAACAATTTGCTGCAAGATCTGTGCTGTGTGAGAGGAGAAGAAGTTGCTGATGCTGCAAGATCATGATGCACGGGAAAACTAAAAAAATAAAACACATTCTACTTAACACAGTGCGAACTTGATCTTCCTTCCTCCTACAAAAATCTAGCATTCTACCTGCTCCTGCTGTTGCATCCACCTTCATCTGGATTGATTCTTGGAGCAACATAAGAGTCAGAAATCTTTCTTCTTCTCATTCACATTTCATTCTTCCCCTGCTGAATAATCCTTTCCCATCTTCAATTGAATGCATTCTTTCTGTAGATACTTCTGCAGTGGGAACTCACTCAGTTTTCTTCTTCTTCTTCAGATGCAACAAAATGGCAAAGAATTTCAATTCCTGTAACAACAGGATGTAGATGATAGGTGACAAGATTGATCTGCAATTGCAAGTAAAACATCGATGACTGCATTTTCCTAGCAGCAAGAGTATGCAAGTAAACAATGCATTTGAAGCTTCATGCACAAAGCAAAACCAAAACATCAGAAGAACAATCCACTGGAATCTCTTATGTGATGTAGCCATCATTATTTACAACAATGCAAAACCAAAACATCAGAAGATGAATCCACCGGAATCTCTTATGTGTTAGTAACCATCATCATCTACAACCAAGTTTTGTTCCAGAAAGATTCACATTAAAGATGATCTGGATGTAACCCCTCCTGTGGGGGAACAATAGCAAAAGCTTTGGCAGTAGTCCACCTTGAGTATCAAAGATTACAGAACATAATCTGAGACAGAAACAGTGCTCTGATGAGAACTTGCTTTGTTTCCAAAAGAAGACAGGCATTTACACTTGCAGCAGAAGTGTGTGTTACACACACACACATACAACACATATCACACACAAACAAAAATACCACACATCACACAAAACAATGACACATATCACACACTCACACGCACCATCACAGACCAACAACAACACAAGCCCATCATTCTTCTTCAGTATAGCCATTTATTTTTGTTGGATATATGCAGAACATTTTACACCTGATGAAATAGAAAGGACCCAATTGCAAAACCTACAAATCAACTTCAAAGAGAGAGAGGAAAAAACAGTGGTACAACAACTGCAGTGGAAGACACCAGATCTCATGTACTAGTAGACACATGCGCTCCAGCAGCAACTCAGAGATCTTGGAGACGGCATCAAGAATTGATCCATCTGGATCAAGGGTGGTGGTTTTTGGTATTGTGCACCACCACTGCCACCTTTTGTCCTCAGGGGCAGGGGGCAAAAACAAACTGGACCCCCAACATCAGGGCTTCTTTTAATTTCAATGCTCACTGATATCGTCCCACAGTGAGTAGTCTAATGGGGGTGGGGCTCCAAAAGACGAACAGACACAGAGAGAGAGAGAGAGAGAGAGAGAGAGATGTCACCTGCAAAAATTGGGAAGGACAAGAATGCAAGAGCAGATCCAAGAAGAAAATAGACAGCAGAGAATGCAATATACCAGCACCCAACCCCAAAAAATATGAAGGTATCCCCACCCAACTGCACTATCGAACAGAATATGGTCCTGGTGATGATGGAGAAACAACTCTCATAAGATCAGAACCTAAGCTCGCCAGTTTATTGTTGGTCTCACTACCTATGCTCACACTGTGTTGCTGTTGCTGTTGTTGTATGATGACATCACTATTGCTCTCACTGCAGCAACCATTATTATTGGTTTTGGAAGTTTCATCACCCCCTCCTACTACCCTGTCTGAACCTCCTCCTCCTCCTCCAATACCAGGCCCCCGATTGCAATTATCACCCGAGCAGCCACCTGCTCCTCCATTCTCAGTCACAAACCTATCAGCAGCAACAGTGCACGCCACCTCTGCTGCTGCTGCTGCTGCTTTTTTGCTATTCATCTCACACCCATTCAACCCTGTGGTGGTATCACAAGCTGAATCAGCAGATCCACTGCAGCATTCTTCCATATCTTCACTAGGGCTTGTTGTTGAGACCACTCCTTCTGAGTGTCGCTTGGTGACCTCTAACCCTCCACCTGCAGCATCTAATGACCCACTGGAAGTCTGCACTTGGGAGTTGTCCGAGGCAGTGATAGGGTTGCTGTTAATAGGACCATTAGAAGAGATTATATAATCTGCATTCATGACTACAGAACTGCCACCACTGCCCACACCATCTACAACCATACTGAGGCTTTGCTGATTTACAGAATGCTCCTTGCTGTTCAAGGAAACAGGTGTTGTGTTGTCTTGAACGTGAGGAATTGGCACTGCAGTCAGGTAGGGGGATGATGTTGGCATCCTATCATCTGCCTCAGGAATAGATAACACCTTCCCAGAAGGTGCATTTTGCACAGTCACAACTAAATCTTTCATACCCCTAACTGCACCCAGATCACAAGAGTGTGAGACTGCTTGTCCAGTTTCAGGCTTCTGTCTCTTGGAGGCAGCAGCAGCAGCAGCAGCATCAGTCTCCAGTACACTTGGAGAAATAGGGGTCTTCCGTTTTGCAGCAGCAGTTACATCTTCCACATCTGGCCAAATGGGATCTGCAATCGGTATTGTAGAAAGTGAGTTGTCATTTTTGTGCTGAAGCATTCCCATTTGTTCTTTACCGTTTGTTCCCAACCCTGTAGGCACGTCCTCATCTTCATCCTCATAATCAACAAGCCCAAATGCACTTCCCCTGCACAGATAACCAGCCCACCCTTTCCGGTTAGTGCCATCTTCCTGTTACAACAGTGTCATGTTACACAAATTGTGAATATTGCAAGCTTTCAGAGAATGGCTGCATAAGCCATTACAATATTCAATTCCAATGGCTAGATACTAAGAAAGGGGAGAAAGGGAAAAAACAAAGAAAAAAAAAAGCATGGACACTGATACACATCCCCAACCTCTCCCTTGATGCTCTGTAGCATACAGCTAAAATGCGCCCTCTCAGGTATTTTATTTGAGATGAGTGTGTAGTCCATGTCCTTGCCAGCAGTGAGGTTAAAGTGCTGCAAACAATGCATGAAAAGAGCATAGGTTGTTGGACACTAGTGACCATAATACGACCAACCATTTCCACACAAAGTTCACCAACAACTGATCTGCTGTCATCTCAAAATCCACAAGTGAGTGAGCACCACCAATGACCATGATGGAGCCTCATTTACAGCATGCCAGCAGGTGTCCATTTGTCTGATGAGAACAATGATATCACTCCATAGTCTAGTAATGACATCACTCCATAGTCTAGTACAACAAGAAAGGGGAAATGACCTTCTACAATTTCCGATAGAAGGTCATCATCATCAGTCACTTCAAATGAGGTGTAGCATACCCATATCAGTGATCTAATTTGCATCACTGCTGATGAGTTGGGACAAACCCATCAGTTATATCCTCTATGAGCAAATGGAATTCACCACTTGGTGAAAGAAGAAGCAGTTGGTATCTTTGATCTCTTTTCCAATTTCTCTCCTGCTGTTACTCTTAAGCGTTAAGGAATCCAGGCTGAAACAAATCTGACACTGTAGGCAAAAGAACTGATATTCTAAGATATTCCTCAAGCCTTTTGCAAGCCAGGCCTTGCCAACAAGAGTTCTCATTAAAGTCCACTTATCAAGTTCCTGCTGCTGGGAGGGAGAGAGCCTGGAAAGAAGAGCGAGCTTTAGAAAGGAAATGCTTGTGGTAATTACCAACACTCTACTAATCTTCAGCTTAGCCAGTGTACAGAGCATGTTATCAGTGGGTGATACAGCAGGCACAGAAGAATGTAACCTGAAAGGCACATCAACCATATTGCTGTTATTGATGATAACTGCTGGTGCTGATGGTGGGCTTGAGGATGAGCTCACTCTGGCAGTTGCAGTATCCTCATCATCACTGCAACCCAACCATTTGCCAAGTAACACACATCTTATCAAACTTGTTCTTCATGTCAGTTAACTTCTACAAAAATTGCATAACTCGCCTGACAAAACCCAACCTACAGTTTGTCCACAAAACATCCTTCAGCAACTTCGGCTGTGAGCCTTTTTATATTTCGCTGAAGATGGGAAGCAAATTAGCAGCTCTATTGTTGTATTTGTGGCCAAAGTAAAAAGCTGACCATATCCTTTCACACTCTGCATCGCCAAAGGACTATTATAGGGGCCTATGTTGTTCCAGACGGGTTTCTGCTTACAGATGGTTTCTTCCAATGGGGTGTGTGTTCTAAGAGTCTACACCTGTCCTCGTTGAAGTAGTTCTCCTCATCTTTGTCCAAAGCACGCTCATCCTTACGCTTGCGACTGTCCGGAAGTGAATCCAGGTGGTTAAGTCTGTTCCGCATACGAAGTGATCCATGGTCTGGTCCCACACTGCTCACAACCCCTCCTCCTGTCTCTAGTGAACTCACAGCAGGTCCTTCCAATCCCTGGCATATCACCCAAACACACACATTCAATCAACTGAGAATATACCATCAACCTTCCCTTATCAGCATTGCAACTCAGCAGAATTGATTGCATCCAAATGCTTCATGTTTCCTACATAAGACAAAAGACGAAAAAAATCAACTACATTCTGAGGTGTGATTATGGGTGTTTGCAAAAGGTCATCTAATACGATCCCATGGGGTTGCATTAGGCAAATGGGCAAATCACTTCTGTTTCTAATCCATATTTTACTGCTTGTGCGGAATGATGGCACTAGGGTTTAGTGCCATCACCTACCTGCTCATACTTCAACTTCAATGCCTGGAATGTATCCACATAGTCGACTCCCTCCAATTTGGTCGAGAATTTTTCCACCAAGTGTGCAATGAGGCTCTTAATGCCCTCCTGTCACAAGCCAGATCACATCCCCCATTGGAAGAAACCATCTGTAAGCAGAAACCCTGGACCCAACTGACGATCATCAAGTAAGCAGAACTTATTGAGATGTGCAATAGATGTGGCATTACATGGATGAAGGACTTACTCTGCAGATAAAATCAATTAGCTCCAGAACAGCTGAGTTGAGCAGATTATACCGGTTTCCATTTGCCAAAAAAGCTGTGATAACTGGCTCAAAGCAGTTGTGCTTCACTATGTATTTATAGTAGAATTCATCCTGCAACCACAAAGGGAAAAACCATTCAGAATATAAAACCCACCAGAAAATGAGGAGTATTCACCCAACATCATGCAGAAGATGCATACAAGAGAAATGGGATAATGTCTATCATCTGACACTACCTTTCCCCCACTACATGAAGTCCTCAAGATTGAGTCCACATCAATGAGAAAGTGGAAGTCATGTTGGTAGGAAAAAACCCAACCTTCAAAGCAATGCATGTGCGCAAAAAACGAACAGCTGCCACAACCAAGTACTTCTCCCTCCTGCGTGTCAACCTCAATATTGTCTGAACCACATTATTCCGCATGACATAATACCTGTTCATGAAAATCCCATTCAGACAATGTCAGGTTAAAACAGTATAGTGTCATAGTAGTTTATTGCCTTCCACATTTTGTCTGGGGAAGTTGACAAGGCATCTATCATTCATTTAGCACAGTCAGTAAATGCTTGACAAACACAAACAACATAGCAGAGCCATATAGCAAAACCATGAGGAGAAAGAGACGATGCCTCACTTAATCCTAAATCGATGATGTTGCACACAGAAGCACATGAGCTCGCAGATATTTCCAAGGATCTCGGGTGGTGTGTTTCTGTCACTTGGTAGCACAAACTGTTTCCCGACAGACTTGCTCAAATCCTTGAGGACCTCTCTGCTGCCTGGTTCTGGTGGGCATCCAGCCTTGAGCACTTCAACCATTTGATCCATGTACTTGTCATAAAACACCTCCAGAAATTGGCTTTTTTCAACTTGTGGCTGCAGGCAGTGTAAAACCCATTCTTATCAGCAGTTTTTCCACTTGTGTGAACATCATATTAGACCACACATTGGGGCATGCCACAATTGAGACTTTTCTAAGGTAGATTTTTCCCATCTTCATACACGAACTAGTCTAGGCCAACTTCCCGTAGAACACTACCATTACAACTTACCTAGGCAGGAAATGACCAGAGAAGTGGCCCATGAAAGAACCAGACCAACACCCAGAAAGGCTTGGGAAAAGCAAGATGACACTGGACAAGAATAGATTGTAGACAAACCTAAATGAGTGGAAAATCCGCCCAAGCGGTCAAGAGAACTAGACACCAATCCCTTCCACATTGATCAATCTAAAGACTGTTGTTGGGGCATTCTGGATTCAGAAACACAGCCAATGAATGCACTCAAAGAATCCCAACAAAGAACAAGAAAGCTGCACCCAAAAATAACAAGGACAGGATCTCTTTTCCAAAACATCCTTGGCAAAAGGACAAAATACCGTGTCCATAGTCTCTGAGTCCAAGAGCATCCGCATGATTTCCAACAACTGTGCTTGCAAGCCACCTTCACTTTGAGTCAACATCCCCCACACCTGCAGTGTTTCCAGAACTCCTGCTGTTAAGTTTTTTGTTATCTCAGTTTTACATAGAAAGAGGGGCATGATGATGCCCATTTTGGTCAACGTCATTCCTTCCACAAAATAAACATACCAATGGTTTCAGCTCCCAGACACAAATCACACAAAATCAATGTGTGGAAATAGCCCAACCAATTCACTGAAGAGAGTATGTTGTGGCTGGTGCACCAAAAATGTGCGGAGTAAGGCTGGGTCATGGTTCAGTACGACTATCAATATGTCACACCTGTCATCAACATCCACCCAGCATCCATCAAAATCATAAAGAGCACAACAACCTACTTCACAACCCAAGACTACCTGCCAGCTGTGGAATATATGCATATGCTGCATATTTCCAAGAAATTCCAGCAGAAAATTTGCATATGTTCCCTTGTACTCATCTGACAAGCCATGACTCACAATGACTGACACCATGGAAAAACACCTACAAAATGGAAAAACCAACTTCTATTGTTGCCTCCAAAACTTTGAAACAGAAGAAGAAATGTCTCATGTGATACAGAAAACGGGGCAATGCTATGCATTTGGAACCAAAAATGATGCTCAGTGGGGCTCCTTATCTAGAAAAAGATGGGGACCAAGGTCAAGTAAAAGAAACAATTTGTCTCAATTTCTCCTCAATTCCTGGGGACCCAACAGACCCCAAAAAACATGGACCAGGAAAAACAGACAGGAATCGATGCATAGTTTTTTTACGGGAAGGGAAAAAAAAACGAAACAAGAGAAAAACCAAAAAGGCAACTCAGAAGACTACCCCATATGTACCCATGACAGATAGAATGAGCTTTCCTACACAACATCCAAGTAGAAACGAACCCGCTGAGCCGAATGCTTTCATCACTGCTCTCAAGGATGGTCTTTACAATATCAAACAGACCCTCTTTGACCAGAGTGCTGCAAAAACAACAAAGAAAGAGAGCCCTTCATCAACCAAAGGGATTAAACAAAAAAGATTGAAGAGCCAGACAGAAATGCAGGTTGACTTCCAAAATCTGAATTTAAAAAAATCAATACAGTAACATTTCCATCTGAGTTCCTGGCATGAAGCAACCAAGGAATCCCATCAAAAGTTGCACTACAACTGAATTTCCCATATGAATGACCTCATTCCTCAGTACTTGAAAGTACAACAAGATACCTACTGAAAAGCAACAGAGGTAGAATATAGTAGCCATACCTGAAAAGCTGACTTCGAGTTGGAAGTTGAAGATGTTTACTCAGATTGCAGAACTCCTGAATAAATAGCACCTGTTGGACAGCAGCAGACCCTTCCCCCCAACCCTTGAAAAAAAAAAACTCTAGCCAGATATCTGTGCCCACACCTGCACATCTTCTGGAGGGTGGGGGGACAACAACAATGCTGCTGTTTGATTAACGGTCCACCATAACAGACAACTAAGAAGCATGCATGCACACATAAACTGTAAGCAATGTTGAAAAGAAAATTGCAGCCTACCAGGTCTCGTTGGCATCGATCAGATGTATCAGGTGATCGTAGCTTGGAAAACAGTTCTGACAAAAATGTAGAATCATTTTGGAGAGATGAAACCACCTGTATCAAACAAAAAAGCAACCCAGGCTCCCAATCAAAAGACTGTACAACATAAGATTGACTACAAGCGTATATGCTAGGTACCCACCACAAAAATCTTCATCCTACATCAATCAGGGTATGCAAAATCATCACAGGAACAGTAGTGCAAGGTACCCCTTCCTTACAAATAATTATAGGGAAGCATGAAATGACACAAAAGAGTCCTACTGCAGCTACATAGCACTCAGTTAACTGATACAAGAAGGGGGGGCAAAATGTACACATCTCTTCCATCCCAACACTAAACCCTAACATGTTAGAGTTACAAACCATCCTCAAGCAGAGAGAGAAAACTACTTACTGCCACATTATTGAAGAGCATGATGGAGTTGATGGTGACAAATGTCTGATCATCCAACACCTTAGGTAATATCACATCCTGCCATACAGCAGGTATATCACATAATATCACAAACTTCAGTACAAACCAGCCTGCCCTGGAGAAATTCATGCTTCTTCACAACTAGACAATATAACACTTAATACATTTGCAAACTAAAGTGCACTCCTTCAGATTGTGAACTGAAAAACTAAGAGAACCCCACATGCACAGAAACCACAGAACCACCTTTTGAGTTTGATACAGGGCAAGGAAAAAAATTACTGCTTAGAAGATTCACAAAATGCAATAAATATACATTGCCACAAAGCCATCACAAAATATGGCAAGTTTGGTTATATAATAATCACCTTGATGTAGCCGATGCGATATGTTTGATGAATCTTTGATAATATTGCCGGGTCATGAATAGAAACAGCCTGCAATTTCAGAAACAGATGTTTGCTTCCATAAGCTGGAAATCCCATCTAGATCTTTACTTGTGAGGAATGTATTTGCAGCTAGCAGTGTTCCCACGAGTGCATTGCAACAGAAATCAGTATGTTCCACCTGAAGATGGTTTGCAAAAACAAGGCCTACCAGTCTGACAAGGGCTCAAGAGAGACACAGGATGAGTGAGAGAGAGAGAGAGAGAGAGAGAGAGAGTAGTTTTCTCTGCAATCTTGTAGACATAATATGTATAAGCCATCTTGTCTACTCCCAAATGCCAATGATCCACTATACTACTATATAAACTTCAAAGTGACGAGATCTCATTCCCAGCTTGAAACTCCCATGGATTCACTTGTTCTTTGCTCAGGACAGTTGCCATACAAGTGCACATTTGCTGAACAGAAGAGCAGGAGCAGTACAAGGGACATGTTCAAATGGGTCTTCTAAAAACCCTAAAGTAAGGCTAAGAATAGGACCCTACGGGTAAGAATTCAAATGGGTGCTTTGAAAACCCTAAAGAAATGCTAAGAATTTTACCTCTTTGAAGACAACTTGCTCCCTCAAATATTTACGGTGGTCTTGGTGGGTGGACAGCTCTGAATCATCTGCACATCAAAGATATTGAGAGACCATGGGGAGCAGCAACTTTTCAAACCCATATAAAAGTGATGCACACAGAACTGGACAGAGAAGTGGGGTAACTACAAAAGGGGGACCACCAAACTATAAAAGGAGTCAAATTGCACATCAAATTCCTAAATACAGAAAATACACAAAAAAACTAAGCTTTTGAAACTTACATTCCAGAGCACCAACAATGTCCATCATGTACTCGTCACTGAAGATGATATCAAAGATGTGGCCATCATTCAAGGAGACTACAAACATGTCAAACACATGAGAGACATTCAGTAAGTAACTGCACCATGATTCAGTGCAGCACTACCACAATGCAGGATTTAAGTCTCAAAACCACCATCATGATGGTCTTGTAATTCCCATCTGCCAGCTGAGTTCAGCACATGGATTAAAAAAAAACTAACACGCTAATAATGAAAGGGGATCCAGCTGGATCTGATGGAAGAGGGATCATACAACTTCACAAGGGATACAGCCAGATTTAGCACTTCACTCTGGATTTCAGTAACAAAGGAACTAAAATTTCAGCCAGTGTGAGGGGCCTTGGTGCTGTAGAGCTCCCAAACTAGTATATTACTGGGAGCCACCTCTTTTACAGCCAAAAACATCATCATGAAGGTTCAATTCAAGACAAAGAAACTTCATACTACTACACATAAGAGCAATGCTTGGTTCTAAATCCCTTAAACCCTTAAGGGGAAAGCGAGTCCCGACTTACTCAATCCTTTCACAACTTTGAACATCAACCGTAGACATTCTGTATTCCCCCGTTCTTCACAAATCCGAAAGATCTCCATCAGCTTGTGGATGTATGTTTGCTGTATTTCACCAACCATACAATGCACCTTGAGAGAATTAGCTTGTGGTGCAACTGGAAGATGACATCTCAGAGAAGTCAAGCACCCATATGCAATCCTTGTAAAGCTTGTAGACAAGAAAAATGATTAAATAGAGTCTATAGGACAGAAAAAGCCATTCATGGGCATTCCACTCCCCCATATCTTATTCGAAAAATGGAAGATATAAAAACATCAACCAATGGCACCTAACAATGTTCCCACACTCATGCAAGAACCAAGAAAATTGTTCACTTACATCTCGAACGACCATTGTTGCAACCCTTTCTCGATTGAAAGGTAAGACTTCCCCAATTGTCTGCACAAAGGTCACAAAGTCATACAACTTAATTCCAAACATGAGATCCGCATTTGCCCACAGCAAAGAAATTCACAGCATCAACATTCAACTAAGTCCAGATCAAAACCCATGTCCTCAATCCACTCTAGACACATTTGTTGGCTTGTGTACTTCACTGGTGGTATTCACAGGAAAAAACTCCAAAACAGGATGGACCTGGGTGGATGCCCCCACCTTTGCAATCTGAGGAAGTGTTGCAAGCTCTGCTGGGGGAAGGTCGATTACTTCACCTCCACCACCTTCATGAAATGCATCATCTATGAACACATGCAGGCATGAATCAATTGGAATGAATGAACTTGTAGTCACTATGAACCTGTATTCCCTTCAAGAGTTCAATGCAGTAACTGAAAATTCAAACAGTAGTCAGTTGAAACTTGCATAATATGTATGGAGTGAGGGCTATTCACAACACCCAACGAAAAGAAAACACTGCCTATCAAAACACTGCACAATGGTAAACAGCATTACCATCATCTTGAGATGTACCCGAATGCTCCAGCTCATCACTGACAGGACGAGCACTACTCTCAAGACCTGTTTCCCATTTGGAGAATTTCAAAGCATCAGAATCTCTCATCCACCACTTCAAGAACTCCAAACTGTCACAACATCAGATAAGTTTATGACAAGGGGATCCACTTAAGACACATGATTATTCAATAGCTTAAACCTAGAATAAAATCTTTCATGGAGTTGGAAAAGAATTCAGGATCTTGCTGAAAGCAACACAAAAAAAAGCTCTCACTCACCACCAACAGATGGAAAATGTATCAAGCGCTGCACATTGCAGATCTGGTCCCTGCATGAATAAAGCAATCAATCGAATGAGAGAAATTAGCTCCCTCAGAAACTGCATATTGTCCTCACCCATGACCAGACCGGACATAACATGCAGATATATTCCAAAAATAAAAAATAAATATTGTGTTTGGCACCACAAACAGGTCTCCAATGTTGTGACAAAAAAGTGTGAGTTCTTGTTGAATGTTCCATGCTCCCAAGTTGTACTTTCCTTTTGATCTTCTCTACTTCACAATCCCTTTCACTCACTGAAACACAAGAGGCAAAGATCTTGTGTAGCAGTAATCCTCCCCCCATCTACAAGAAATACAGACCAGCGATGCTGATCTTAATTTCCAATTGGGACCGAGTAGAAGACATGAAAAAACTATTGACTTCAACAGTATGTGCATATGATGCTAACCATATGAAGGAGCAGCCCATTGTCTCTTGGAAACTAAGTGCCAAGTCTGTTGCCACTTCTGGATCTGTCCATGAAATAATTGTGTCTGGAAACACCATTGCATCAGTCAGAGAATCCAATTAGTGAAGTTGCGGCTTTGCATATAACAGCAACGCTCTAGGGTTTGACATTGCACAAAAAGAAAAGCAAGTAAAGATTTGTAAATTATCAAAAATCGAGAAGGATAGTTTTCTTCAGAAAGAAAACAGAACCCACTTTTCCTCCCTGCCCACAATAGAATACACCCACCTTCTTGTCGGCGGTAAATGTCATCTGCCGAAATCCGATGTACCAGAAGGGTTTGATTGTCTTCCTCATCAATGACCACTAAGCCTACTGCCTCTGAGCGCTGCAATTGCCCCAGACAGCCAACAATAAGCCCTGGCAGCATTCTCTCTCTCTCTCTCTCTCTCTCTTTCTAGGGTTTTTAACAATTCCAAGAGTTTTCTTTCTTCCCTGGCCACACTCTTCAGACAACCTCACTCTCTTGGTACATGCAGACTCCTGAGATTCTTGCTCAGAGGAGTAGTACATTGAAGATCCACTTTTACAATGCCTTCGGGAACTCAGGCAAAAAGAATCTCAAGAAAGTCTCTGTGGCAAGTAGTGACCCTGCAAACTCTAAAACACATATATATCTTAAGCAAATCTCAGATTTTTCTGAACCACCTTTCTCTCTATACATGAAATCATACAGTGGACACAGTAGTTTCTTGGCAGCATGCATGCTTGACAGCAAAATGTCAAAAACCCCAAAGGCCTGAGCAGCAACTGCAGCTGAAGCCACCCATAGACATAAACTATCAAGCCCTATAGGTGAAATCCAGCTTTGGAGCGGTGTGGATCAACCATCTGCATAGCAGGAATGTCAACAAAAGTCGCTCTTTCAAGCTTGCAAGTGAAGAAAACAATAATAATGCAGTGCCTATTCTTCTCCACTATTACCTTCTTAAGTCAGTATGGCAATGTTCAACCCTGACATCAAAACTCAGAATGCTGTAGGAAATGGTCCAACTGGACCCATTGGCACTAAAGCTTCTCTTACGGTTTAATTCTGAGAACCTAAACCTGCAACAAGTCCAGCTGGGAGCCATCTTTATGCATTGCTCAGGCCTGCCAGCTTCTTCCTAAGGGAGTGGGAATTGGTGCTACTACCCTCTTTTGCCTCAGTAGGGGAAGTAAATGGGGAATTCTAGATGGTCAGGCTCTGCACCCATAACTGTTGTCCTGGAAGGAAGCAAGAGTTTACAGTTTTTCTTTTACTAAAACACTCTATTAAGCTCTTTGACCAGTGTGGACTTGAGGTAGTCACTAAATAAAGCCACCTGGTTTTCGCAACCTTGCCACCGTGCTAGAGAGTGTGTATTATAGCCAATTGCACTTCCATAGCTTAAAGGCTCATTTTCCTGCTCCCATATGTAAAGAGATCCACCAGTGTTAAACACATGTAAAACACTAATGAGAGAGAGGAGAGTGGATCATGAGAGACCGCATGCAAGGTGTGAATTTTGTAGTCTTCCAGCCCCAAAACATACGGTGGGAAGGGGTTGGGCAAGCTAATTTTTGTGATTGAGAAAAGCAAAAGGCTTGACACCATCTTCAGATATGTTACGACTTTTTTTCTCTCCCACTCTTTGAACTAAAAAGGAAGCAGCTCTCAAAGGATGAGAGCAGATGGGTAAAGAAATCGAACCTCTAAGTACTCAACAGACACGTGACCAGTGCCCTTGTCATCCCATTTACCTTCATCGTTCAGACGGTACACCTTCACACGCTGCACACACAGAGAAAATTTGTCAAGGATTGCTAGGTCATAAGCAGCAAGGAAAAAGCAGGGCAGAAAAAGGATATAGACAAGGCCACGGGGGTGGGGGGGGAAGGTTTTAGCCACAAATTACTCAAGAGGAACTCTAACGTGCTATTCTACAACATTCGATACTGGTATCAATCACTTGTCAATTTCATCCGGTCATCTATAACCCTATCAGAAGAAACAGATACATGCAATGGAGGGTGTTGGATGCAAATACACAAATTTTCTCCTTCCTTCAGGCTTTGTTCATCTTGCAGGTGTGATTGGGGGGGGGGGGGAAAAGCATCGAAGCCAGACGC
>Ga0116227_10001955_pt1 | contig 47055 bp, 29 predicted proteins | sample S1TSphgellanicum_FD_89693 | JGI IMG/M metagenome (GOLD analysis project Ga0116227, IMG submission 89693) | Host-associated microbial communities from peat moss isolated from Minnesota, USA - S1T2_Fb - Sphagnum magellanicum MG | ecosystem: Host-associated > Plants > Peat moss > Unclassified... | reverse complement strand
TTTGTGGGGTTTTTTTTTCACAATTCTCTATTTTTTTTTTCAACCCCCCCTTTTTGGGGTTTTTTTATTTTAAAAAAACAACCCCCCCCCCCCCCCCCAACTCCTCCTCCTCATGTTGATAATTGGACATACAAATAGTTTATCACTATATTTCATATAGTCTACAAGACATGTTAGAATTATGCAATAACTAATGTACCTATAATATGCATTTTGTATTAATGACAGGGATCTAGGTGATATAATATGGCCATTTGTTAACGTTCATAATTGTAGCCTACATGCCAATCCAACTATAGTCGAAAGCTAATGTTGGGTGAAAACATAATAAAGTGTATAACTAAAAAGTACTTGCTAATCTACTTATTAAATGAACAAAAAGTAGGACCAAAACCCATCACAAAATTGTTATACATTTAGTCTTTTTAGTTGAATGATAAATAACAAGATACTTTGTCATTATTACGCATTAATTTTTAAATTTTACATTGTAAAAGTAGGTTTCACGTAAACTTTTCTAAACGCACGTAACTTTTTAAACCTATTTTTTGTAGTGTAAGATTTGATTCAAGTATGTGTCAAGTATATTATACCAAAAAGAAAATATATTTGTTTTTCAAGGTGATGCCCTTGAATATACAATAGTTTTTATGCTATAACTTCATACATGTATATTTCATTAAATTTTCTAATGAAAAAATAGGTTTGAACACTATTTTGATTAGTCAATTTCTAACATATTTATTCCTTACTTTTATTATTCCAAAGTTTTTGAGATTATGCATAAGATTGTCTAGGGTGTAGGTGTCCATATCATAACAGTTTCCAAACTTGTGCCTACATGATACAAACCAAGTTTTGATTACCTTACAAACATCTTTCCCTATTTTGTAGCTGGTGTTTACACACAATTTTGGGTTCAATTCATTGATGGTGATATGAAGCTTTTGCTTAGGAAACTTCTTACTGTAAGGCTGCCATGGTGTATGCCAAAAATTAAAGTTGACTTCAGTTGGATGTTTAACAAATTCAACTGAATGGAGGATTGAGAAATTCCTTCATGCAATGCTAGTAGATAAGTTTACAAACACAATATCGAATTCCCTCATAGGACATAGAAGATGTGTGTGGGTATAGAGGAGAAATCCCAATACATAAAAGGTAAAAATTGTGTGGATGTTCCTCAAATGTGTACATGGGCAGCCTTCAATTGGGCTATGAGTTTTTTGGAAGCATAAGGCAAATCAAATGCAAAGTTTAATGTTGTCATTTTAGCACAAGGTTGGTCATATTGGTGTTGGTATGCATGATGTTGAAAAAAAGATCATGTCATTTGCACAAGGACATGGGCCACATGTGGTCTATGTAATGTCAACCAACAAGGCCATTTCTAATGTGACTTTATGATGACAATCAATATTTGGAGGCAAATTATTTAACAAGTAAATAGCCTACATCTTTATGCTTGTGATATTTTACATTTTGAATGAAAAATTGGAACATAGCCTCACATTGGATGACAAGAGCCTTATAGTTAAGTCTTTGTTTTGGAACTAGAAATTTAGTGTCTATCTTTTGCAAATCTAGAGTTTGAACATTCTCCTTCCAAGAGCAACAATATGCCTTGTTCTCCACCAAGTTTGTAGAGTTGGTTTTAGGTGTTTTCTCATGATTATGAAATTGAGTATCTTACAATCATCAAAGTTTTGCATTGATGGTGTTGCTATATGGTGTTGTGAGGTTTTCTCCTTGTTTGATGTCCAAGTTCAATTTTTGTAAATTTTCTTTTTGACATGTTTTACTTTCCATGCATTTGCATACCCATTAAAAATGAGGGCTAACATTAGTAGTCTAGCCCATGGAGGGTTTACAGTAGATGCCTAGTATGTTAGGCTGTTTCCTATCAAAATAACTTTGGAGATCATCAATGTTTGTGGCATGTTGCATAGTTAGCTTTGCTTATGCAGCTATGGGAACATTTGTGTTGTTTAAGGTTGTGCGCCAATGTGCCCTTCATATGTAACAATGTTAAATCACCTTCATGTATAGGGGACATCATGTTTGTGGGTGGAGAGTGACATATGATATAACATTGTGGAATATTTTACAATAAAAGTTAAGTGGGATTTATTGCTAATAGTTGCATATTGGTACATGAACATGTTCACCTTGTTTGATGGATTTAATGATGTATTTGGTAAATACATAATTTTTAGTCCTATATTATGGTCTAAAATCTAGACTAAAATGCAATAAAATCAATATTAACAAATTTTACTCATTTAGATCTACTTAGAACTAGTTTTAGAATTAAAATACAGTAATGAAAGTATGATAAAAAAACATCAAAACAACTAACTCTGACTATGGAAACAAAACTTTTCCAGAAATCAAAGTATATTTCTCCCATACTCCATTAAAGCTCCATGTTCTACAATGATATAATGGTAATCATCTCTTCCTTTTCTCTAAAAATATTCTTCAACAAAAGTAGTCCTATGTTTTATTCAAATTCAAATGGTGATAAAAATTACGTAATCTAGCTAGTAATTTCTAAAATAATAACTAGGTAAATAGAAATATAATAACTAATAATTACCACAAGTAACTATTCTCTTAACATTACCCCATGCGTACTTTGAATTATGTCCCGAAATTTTGGATCAAAAATGTGTTAACAAAGCTAAATGTGTTGTTGTTTCAGATCCTATGATTCAAAAATTTGATTTATTTGTACTACAATCTACTTTGCCTATACTTCAAATTGAAGCACTATTGGATTCTCTACTATATATAGAGTTTGTTATTATTCTTTTGATGCCCTTGTTGACAACTATGCAATAATTTGTTGATAGGTTGCTATTTGTTTTTGTGACTATAATTATATTGTCACTTGTAGTTGTTGTTATAACTTCAAATATGATGTGATCTAAGTTTGTTCTTGTTGTTACAACTCTAATATAATTTGTAACTACTAATTTGACTATAGATGTGATGTCATCTAAATCTGATCTTGTTGCTGCAACTTTAACACAAACTCAATCTGACCCTGTTGATCCTCTTGAATTATATGTTCTCTAGACTATATCTTCTCCCCTATTTTTGTGGTTGTATATGCATACTCCTAAAAACTGACTTCATGCAAAACCTATTATACTTGTTTTAAAGTTTGTTCAGCAACCTCCTTCTCAGGGTTATCCTTTTTCCTCTAAGGTCTCTTAGCTCCTATACTACTTTTGTACCTGATGGTCTTGCCCCATTTGTGTCCCCTTTTTCTTCTTCCTCATTTGAAATCTTTGGTTATGGAAACAAAACTAAAAGCTCATACTCAAATGATGGCATAAAGTTTTCCATTTGAGAAATCATGTGTATGTACAACCTTTCATTCCTCTCATATGTTCTGTAGACTTTCCTAATATCTTTCTGGATAATGTCTTGAATTTCATCCCACTATAAGTAAACATCTTTATTCCTATCCTATAACTTTGCTTTGAACTTTTGTTCCTTCTCCAAAGCTCCTTGCAGATTTTGAACATATTTATCCTTCTCCTCTAAAATCTGCTCATTCTTGATCTATAAATCAAAAAGTCTAAGCAAAATATTTGTCACATGTACACTATATTCTGCTATATGTTGAAACATAATAAATGCTCTTTTGTGTTCATCCAATTCTACATCTATCCTTTGCATAGACCTTGGTGTATGAAACCTAGGAGTTTAACCCCTGGAACTTATACCTAATGAACTTAGACTCCTATTTGCAGTCCATACTTTTCCAAATATATTCATGCATGTTGCAAAACTTGTTCTTAAAGGCAACATACCTTCATTATTCTATGGTGATGGAACAGATTATTGTACTTCTAGTGTATCCTAGTCAAAATCCTATATTGGCTCCTCTATTATTTTTGAGCTTGAGACTTTGACTCCTTCTTGGGCCATCTTTGATGTTCCTGGCCATCTGACCTCTGCTCTTGCTTGGGAGGAAATGGTAATGTTGGATCAGATTTAGGAGATATAGATTTCTCCTTTTGTCTGTAATTTTGCTACTATTGCTTCCTTAGCAATTATGCTACTTATTGAGGATCAATATTGCCTTTCATTATAGTATCCTCTTGTCTTTTCTACCTTTTATGCATAGGCTTTCTCTCATCATCATCACACTTAAACTTTAGAATCGTTCTTCTAGTTGTCCTGATCTCTAGCCATTTCTCCTTTTTAGGAAAGATGTGTGTAGGGTTTAGAAGCCTTTTGTTATTAATGAACCTTTCCTTTAAATTGTCTCTTCTTCCTTTTCCCTCTTGAGGCTGCTCTGCATGTGTCTTCTTTTCTTGTGATTCTACTCCTTCTAATGGAAACCAATTCTAAAATATAACTTCTAGGATTATGGCAAAATGGCATACATCCTTTTTTGGTTCTCTTTTGGTTGTTCCCTCAATCATATATTTTTTACACCTCCCATCTAATCAATTCCTTAACTAATTGAAAATACATGATTGCAGCCCAATTAATAGACTTTCCATTATTTTCTTTGGAGATCATCATAGCAGACTTATTGTTAAAATATTGCACTTTATCTTGCACAAAATAATTGGCAAAATGGCAACAATTCTATTAGCATACTTTGACCTCATCTTTTTCACAACCTACCCTTCATCGGTGTTGTAAGTGTCAAGGACTCTATCTGCTATATTTGCCAATGCTACTCTAACATCAAACATTTTTCCCTAGTCTGCTTCTATATCTCCTATATGGCAAATTTTAAGAACTTTTGCCAATACATGCTTGTTTTATTATTTGTTTAACCCCCAACATAACCTTGATTCTATTATATTCAGGATCTAACTTCCAATTGTTCAAAACTTCAATAGAATGTTGTGGCAAGGAGTCTTCCACTTAATATCAAACAAGCCTATTAATCCATTTATGTTTGCCCAGGCTTTTTATTCCTCTCCAAAAATTATCCCAAGCAAAATGTTCTTCAAATTGCTATCATAACTCTACTCTATTAGAGTAAAGACATACCTAACCTCATCATCCTAATGAGTATGCACTTTCTTCCCACGTAAATTTGTAGCCATCATTTGTTGACTTGTTCTCATTATGTGCTTGTTATTAGGAATATGAATTCTCTCTGGAATCTGCTCATGAGTATTCTCCTTTTGATGTAATGGTGATTGTTGTTATTGTTATAAATCATCTTTCTATTAGTCTTCTTCATAATCTAAAATAAAAATGGGACCGACTTATTCACTAAGACATGCATGTCTTTTTGGCTTTCTAAAATGTTTCCTTTTAATAATTTTCATTTTTTTTATTGCTTCAAAAACTCTCTTGAACTTGGATATCGAAGAGGATTCTGAGAAGAAGAATAATAAATTGGAGAAGGAAAAGGCAAACCTCTTTCTGGAGACCTAAACTACAAAGGCAAAATGTTTACAAATTTTTGTTGCTCTCTCAATCTCTCTTGCTCCTCTTTCAACTTCTCCAACTTCTCTTTAGACTGTTTTTATAATTTATCCACAAAAATTTCTTCAACATTCATTATAAAGACAAAAAACGATTAACATTTACTTGTATAAAGCAAAAACAAATAGTCACTATGGTGTTTGTTGCCTTCTGAAACATAATCACCTCGTTTCATGAAGTGACGTTTCACTTTTCGTTTTAAGGCCAACGTTTTAATGATTTGTATTTTTTTCAGGTTATTTGACATATGTTGCCTCCTACTTAAATTCATACTGATATCAACATGGGCTACAATTCATACTTGTTGAGGAAAAGATTCTGTGGACATGGCAATGGGTAATTCTAATGACATTCTTGAGTCTAATGATTTGGTATTGTCTACACCTGAGTCATCAAATCAACAGATTTAGTTCTGATGTCACTAACTTATCTACCCCACAATCCAATAATAGTGAAATTATATAACCTTGGTTTGGGTATTTGTTCATAGCCAACTAACTTATTAGATTTACTAGGGTTTTTTCTAATATTACCGTCTAATTAGTCCCAATGGACTTTGTTTTTCTTTGATCTTTTGAATCTTCATTAGATGTTTTTTCCATGTGGTTTTCATTTATGGACTATAAAAATTTTTGATCCTCTAAACTATGACTCATCTTTAATGTTTGATCCACATATGTGTATGGTTTCAACTTATTAACATTGAGCAATACTAGTGACGCACTCCCAACTCCTTAAAGGACTCAAATGGAGTCCAACTAAAATACAACGGAAGAGGGAGGAGTCGGGGCACGCTCCCTAGCTCACAACACTTTGACAGGTACATGGGCGTGTTGGAGCTCCGGGATGGGACTAGGAAGAATTAACAAGCTTCACTCACTCACACGGGCCTGCACACAACTCACACAAAGTGGTTAGTGCATAGTTGGAGCACCTTTGGTGCTAGGACGAGCCACGGGCAACACGGACACACTAGACTCACCACGGCCCAGACTTGGGGGAAGCCACCACCTTCCCCTTTATAGTATACTATGTGGCTAGCCACGGAGCCTACATCCAAATGGCTTTTCTCTCCCGGGACTCTCGAATGGGAGTCCCAAAATCACATCAATTAGGACTCCCGTGACTTTGGAGCCCCATAACTTTGCAAGCAGACCTTGAATTGAGATGTGGCCTAAAGCAAAGTTGTAGCTGTCGTCAAGAGCTTTTCAATGGTATGTCGCACACCCTTTGCAGCCAAGTAAATCGGGTCGATTCTTGACTTTTTCTAGTCGGGAGTCAAATTGGCAGTTTGACTCCCAGCCCTTCTGTTAGTAATAACTTCTGTTTTAGATTTCCAAATGAGCAATGCAAGCCCATTTTAGACATCTATGTTACAAGAGCTTTCCAATGATATAAAAAAGTCATAAGCCATTAAGTTTGGCTGCTTGAAATCGCTCTCTGAAATTTTGGAAGTCCACCGGGACTCCATCTCCCAAAGTGGGAGTTGCCTTGGGAATGTGAGGGTTCACTCCTTCATACTCCTTCACACTTTCTTACACTCCCGGGAGTATGTGATGTGACTCCTGGGTTTTTTCTTGGCCCGCAACCTTGTAATCCCTTTGCCTTGGTTACAAGCCTAAAGCTAGGGTTGCGATAACTAAGTTTGGTTCAAAATTGATAAACAAAAACAAGAAAAACAATATTATTGGGTAAGCAATACCATACCTTGAATGGACCAAACCATTTTTTCTTGAATTTGCTCTAATGTGTTTTTTCTCCTTTGGGAAACCATAAGATGTAATCTCCAAATTGAAATTTTTTATCAATATTTTTTTGTTAATTCCACATAAATTTGTTCCATTGGTTAACTCCCACATTGTTCTAAGCTTCTAATTTGTTCTCCTATAACTTTTCCAATTCTATAATTCTAGTTGTTAGCACTCTGGTTGGTTTTGCATCTCCATGGTCCCCATTAATAATAGGCAGAACATATTCTGTTAGCATTAAAGGATGCAAACCATAGATTAATTGGTAGGGTGTATAACATGTTGCCACCTTGTAAAATCCTATATGAAAACAAAACTATAGACATATGTTTATCCAAGTCTATTATTTTCTCATTAACCAACTTGGTTAATAGTCCAACAATGACTTCATTAATAGACTCTACTTATCCATTTCCATGTGGATAATATGTAGTAGAACTAACATGCTTCAAAAGAAATTGTTCTGGCAAATGTACTCCTTGATCTGTAATTATGGTCAATGGACATCCAAATCTATTCAAAATATTCTCATACAAAAATCTAGTTGTAACTACTATAATACTAGTTTTGAGTGCCTTTGTTTCTACCCACTTGGTTGCATAATTTGTAGCTACCAAAATAAATTTGTTTCCTATTAGTCTTCCTACTAGTTTGATTGGACCTATAAAATCTAAACCCCACTTCATAAAGGGTTCCTTTAGAAGTGTTGTTACCAACTTGGCCAAACTTTTTGTTTTGAGTCCTCTAACTTTCTGACGGTTATCACAACTTTTGCAAAAGTCATGAATCTCTTTAAATAAAGTTGACCACCAATATCCTGCATCTAGAATTTTTTTTACAATAACATCTACAACAAAATGTCTTCTAGCCACTCCTTCATGTAGCTCTTTCAGAACAATCTATGCTTCTAAGGTGGTCAAACATCTACACATTCTATTTTCTTGTCCCACTCTGTACATAATTCCTTCTTTCATAATGAAAGGTTCTGACTTACTAACCAACTTTTATTTTTAAGCTAGGTTCAAAGTTTTTGGTATTTGACATGCTTTTAAATAGGTTTTTACTTCCTGCATCCATATAGGTTCTATAAAAAATAATGATGCATCCACAATCTGATATGGGACACTTAATGGTTATGGACTATCTAGCAATTTGGATAAAACATCAACAACTACATGTGTTCTACCACATTTGTAAACTATTATGAACTCATACTCCAAGAAGAACAACAACCATCTTGTTATCCTTCCTCGCACCTATGGTTTGTTGACCAAGTACATTAGAGCCATATGGCCTACATTAAAAAAAAAAATTGTTTCCCAATAAAAATTGTCTGAACTTATGCAAAGCGTCAACCATTGCTAAGGCTTTTCTTTCTATAGTAATATGACTATGTTTTGCTTTATTAAATAGTTTAGAGGCATATACTATAGGTTGGTCATACTTACCAGTTGGGTTGTGTGCCAACATTGCACCTACCGCCAACAATGATGCATTTGTGTGCACATGAAACTCTAACTCCCAATTTGGAGGTATTAGAATTGGTGTTTCCATGTACTTTTGCTTGATTTGATCCCAAGCTTTTTGATATTTTGTGGTCCAGATAAAGGCTTCTATTTTCTTCATCAACTTGGTGATTAGTGCCATGATAAAGGCAAAGTTCTTGATGAAACATTTATAAACTGAGTCATGCCATTAAAAACTTGAATCTGCTATGGATTGGTAGGTATTGACATATTCACTATCACCTGAACTGTCTTAAGGTATGGTATTTTGCCTTCCTTGGAAGCTATGAACCCTAAAATTAGTCTTGAAAATACCATAAAAGCACATATCTTTGGGTTAAGCATTATATATTTTTTGCATTTTTGAAAGCAAAGTCTAAACTTGATCAAATGATTCTCCATATCATTATAAACTATGAAGTCATCCAAAAATATCTTCATGAACTGGTTTAAGTATTCTATGAAGGTTTTACAAACTATTATTTGGAAAATTGGTGGCCCATTTTTTACACCAAATGGCATCACCATCCAAACAAAAGTTCCCCAATCTATTACAAAAGTTGTTTTGTATTTATCTTCAAGGGTTATAAAAATTTGATGGTATCCTAAATGTCCATCTAGCAATGAGTAGGCTTCATACCCTGCTATAGTGTTTAGTACCTCATCAAAAAAGGCAAAGGATAAGGATTTTTTTTGGTTACCTTACTGAGCTTCCTAAAATCCACACAAATTTTCAATTTGCCATTCTTTTTAAGCACTACCACTATGGGTGATAACAATGTACCTCTTCTACTAGTTGAATAAAACTAGCTACTAATGGTTTGTCAATGTCTTATTTGACTACTATAGCATAATTAGGGTTCAATATGTACCTTGCTTGATGTGTTGGTGGAATTGAGGTATTTAATTCAATTTTGTGTTGAGTGAATTATGGAGGTATGCCTTTTAGATCTTTGCAAGTCCAAGCAAACACATCCTTGAATTCTTTAAGTAGCATTTGAAGCTCCTCAATCTTCTCCTTTGTCAATTGTGAATTAACCTTGATGTATTATGGATTTCTTTCTATGCCAAGATTTAGCTTCACAAGTTGTTCTTTAGTTAAAGTCCAACCTACTATTTGAAGATTCTATACCTATATTTTTGTTGGTGTCTCATTCACTTGATATCATCTTGACCACGATGGTAATAGATTTATGGTTAAACCTTGTCTTCCAATGAAACATTTGATTTGACACAAAAGTCTTCGAATTTCACAGTTGAAAGCACCGATTCTACAACTATTTGATATAATGTTCCTTGCTTTGGATCAAATTCTTCGGTGCTTTTGATTTTTGACACTCCAACATTCAACAACAAAATCATTTCTTTTCAAAAAATAATTGTGCCAATTGAGAATAGTTCTAGTTTTGTTTCAAAGATTAGATCTTCCTCTTCATCTATTAACCCTTCCATCAAGTCATAACAAACAAGTACTTGGGGCCTTTTGGTTTCTACTCCCAATTTCTTATTAATTGATATTGTTATAATTGTTCCATTACCTTGAATACTAATGACACTGTTACCCCAATCATGTGTAACCTTTGCATGTTTAAGCGAAGGTCCTCCTAGCAACATATAATAGTTAGAATCTACCACACTATTTTTCAAAACAATAAATGTGGCTATATATGGAATACATGTATGTGAATCTTCAAATTTATGATGATTCCTAGAGGTCTGGTTATACTTTGATCTGCCACTTTGAGGTGGTATGGAAATGGTCTTGGTTTGGGTAAACCTAACTTTGTTATGAGGTTTTTTGTTGTAATGTTCGCACTTGCTTTTCCATCTATCAAAACATCCTCAACAACGTTCTTCCCAACTTGTACCTAGATAACTACCATCTAGTTATTTACTTCTAGTAGTTGTTGTGTCTAGTTTAAAATGTGTTTCAACCATTGTGGCTACACTAGGCTCTAATATTTATTTAGTAGCTATATTAGGTCTTTTGGCTTCAATTTCTACCACATATACTTTTTAAGAATTGGTGTTATCTTCAATAATTGACTTAACCTCAAAGTATAGGTAGTCTTTAGCATCTGTTTATTGATATCTTGGAATATTTATTCCAGAGACATAACTCTATTGACAGGATTAGTAGACAAACTTTATGATACAATTGACTCTGTGGACACCTCAAATTTTTGCAATCCTACCCAACTTGTACTCCACTTTGCTTTTTTTTCGAGATTAGATTTTACGGTGGGTCTTTTGTTTGCATCTCTTGTATAGTCTTGATAAAATATTACTGTAATTTTTGTATTTTTCTTCCCAGTCAACAACAAACTTTTTCTTGATTGGCTTTTTGTCTTTACTTGTTATTCAATAACCTTGCTCCTAGTGATGGCCATATTCACATCCACCATATGGACTAAAGGATTTGAAACCTTGGGTTTTACCATAGCTTATTTCTATGTTGGCTTCATTCTTTCATTCCTAAACATATTTTGCATATCATTATACTTAGGACAATTTATGATCTTATGTCCAGTGTCACCACAAATATGACAAGAATACCTCACAGGGTTTTATATTTTTATTTGCTAAGTAGTAACCTCAAAGATTGTAGGAACATGTTTTTCCTTTCTTTGACTCTATATGTTTCAACATTATGACTTGTCCTATGACAATTTGTACAATACATTCATGTATTTTTGGGACTATTTTAGGTTTCTGAGCTAATATTGTCTTACTACTTTATGGTACCAATAGATTGTTTATAACCTCTATTTCAAAAATTCCTTCTTCATAAACCAAAGTTGCTTCCTTATGTTGTTGCAAAGTTTCTCTCTTCATACATGTTACATGTAGATATGGTTATAATCCATATCTGAAAACAATAATTAAAAAATTATTTATTGTCTTATGTTGAAGACTATTGGCCAACTTCAATAATCTTTCATAATAGACTTCCACTCTTTCATTCTTCTCCTACTTCATGATTTTCAATTGCAAGTAAACTTGTTCATCATTTTGAACTTTTATATACCTTTTACAAAAAGCCAACTACAATTCAACAAATGTACAATCTGGGTAATCTCTCGGATAGTTATTACACTAGTCAGACACAATATCTTTGAAGGTAAAACTAAATAGATTAACAATTTATGCATCATTTGTTTCACTATTTGTTTTAATGGCAACTTTAAATATTTTGATATGAACATCTGGGTTAGAATCCTTGACATATTCAAGATAGTTAAATGGTTGATGATAAGGTTTATTTAGTGTTAATAGTGGTTGAGCACATTGCAAAACGACTACGCATGAGAAAATATCCATTCAAACTTGCAAGACAAGTCAACATCCCAAAACTAAGAAAACTCGAGGAGACCAGATTGCTTGTGATGATCGGCCTCAAGGACCACCAAGTAATATAAAAAGCCATCAGAGTAGTCCTATAAAAAAATTATACAAACCAACATTTTCAATGGGCTCACATAAGTTTAAATTGAATAAGTCCTACTACCATATGACACTCGAAAACATAAAGCATGGCTAGAAAAAAACATCTTGCTTTACTGAGTTCAACATTCAAAAGTGCTACAAAACCTTAAATCAAAAAAGGCTCAAAGGCATTATTTCAAAAAATATACAAGATTAACGTTTTTTATATATGTTAACATAGATATGTGGGCATAATAAATGTAGAAAGAACAATTACAAGATTCATGGAATTAGAATAGATTAAAGTCATCATGTCCTTGAATAAAGCTCTAATCAACATGTGTGAAAGTGAGGCCAGAGGCTACAAGTTCCTTGTAAAAATATAAAGGTGCTACTATTGCCTTCAACCTGGCTTTGTAAGGATATTTGGCTGAAAGAAGTTTTGTTACGCAATGGTACACATCACAGCACATTTAGTGTCGAAAGCACGATGTTGGACAATGGAAAAAGACTAATCACTTGAACATCACTTTCCTTATTAAGCTTCAAAACGCTCCTATAACTTCATTTTGCGATAATTAAGGCTATCATTATTGTAAAAGTTCCTTCAAACTTCGTGACTAGGCCAAAAAAACAAAAATGACTTTATTGATAACTGTCATTAAACACCATATGTAATGATACTCTTTTTAAATATACAAACTTTATGAAGTCAATTACATTTTGCAATGGTAGATCAACAATTTGCTAAACAATAAACAATAACACCATTTGGATTAGAAAAACCATTGATAACACGCTTGCTACAAGCATAAGTAGAATTGAAAAAACTTAATAGCCCAAGCCTACGGTTTGGCCTAGTGTAGGCAATCTTACAACAAAGTGTTTAATTGATATGTTATAGTATAAGATCGATTCTCATGCTTACAATTAGATTTGATTACAAATCAACCAAATTGAATATTTGAAAGAGAGTCGAAGAAAGCAAATCAACAATAGTAGCCAACAACGCACCTTGGTCGTAATATCTGAATTTGTGTGAATTTATTGAGTTAGGGCTACAACTTGATAAATTGAGTACATAGATATTACATCACAACCTTCGGCCTTCTATCTTAACCTGTTTGTTGGATATTTTATGCGAACCATGGGCAAAGAAACTTTAATGAAATCTTTCTTACAAGTCCAGAATTTTGGACAAAAATTTCACTAAATCTACAATTATCGACCAACAATAAACTCTTCACAAAAATAGCTGGTGCTTTTGACCTCCGGCCTGACAAGGCTGAAGGCTACGCCCTCTATAATTTCTTTCTAATCTTTAGGGGTGCAATAAAGGTCTAGGAAGAAAGCAATACGAACACATCACCAATACAATTAATGAGGCCGAAGCCAGATAGGAAGCAAATACCAGAATTTGGTAATAATACAATTAATAAATTGATAGTTCTACATTTTACAACATCAAGTAAATTTTTTTAAATGTGGGAAAGCTTGCGAGGACTTAAGTCTTTGCAAAGAATTTTAGATTGCTCTAGCTTCTAATTTGCCAAGAATGGGCGTAATAACAAATTAAAAGAAAAAACCAACTGAAGCAATTTGTCCAATAGTAACATATGGTGCCTCCACATGTTGACATCCAATCTAGCCTAAAAGTAAGCAATCTGCCAAAAGCAACCAAAACAATTTTTGGTGAATTGGTCAAAAACTTGAATTACATACATATGATGTGTTAATGAATGGTAAAGCAAATAATGACACAAAAATTAGCTTGTCTGGATTCACCATTGGCAATCCAAAATATCTTGGAGGTCTTGGAAGTCTTGGTGGATCTAAGTCGCCTCCTCATGGATTTGATGGTTGATTAGCAAAAAATTCTAGTCACCTCTTTGGGTATATCTTCATGCAAACTCACAAATTTTGTTCCCCTTAGAGTTTGTGGTTTGGATCTAACACCATCAATTGTATGGATTGGTGTTGATATAAATGGAGCTTCGGTAACTATACTCATAGATTGGGGCATTGCCACAAATTATAAAGGCACAGATCTTACTAGTTCCATTTTTAAATTTGAAGTTCATGCATAGGTAATTCCAATATTGTTTTGATGTAACAAACTTGGTATAGGAGTTATAGAAATAGAACCTACATCTACCACAGTCTGAGCTCTCATTTCCAACATGTTTTCTTTCCACATCTATTCTTTAAGTTTATCTATAATTTTGACCTTTTCGTGGTACAGATCCTCTACTTCAATATGTCCATGATTCCCTACTATTATAGGTTTTGGATCTAGATTCTGGAAATGTTTAGCAAATCCTTGCCTCACATTATTTTCAATAAATGAACATTAATTAATCTGATGTCCAATCTGATGGCAATATGTGCAACATGGAGATCTCTCCACATCCTAATTCAAATCTGAACAAAGTTTTGCATTTGAACAAAATCCCCACAGTTAGCTACTCTACTTATATCTACTTCCTGAACAAAACATTATGATCAAGATTTGAAAAAAAATGTAAAAAATGAAACTGAAGTTCACTATTTATTTATAGAAATAAAAAATTAGCAACAAGACATAAACAACATTTAAAAATTCACTTTGAATTCAAACCTTGGGATGGTTGCCAAATGGTAAATACAGAATCTTTAATCCTATATTCAGATCTACTTAAAACTAGTTTTAGAATTAAAATCCAATAATGAAAATATGATAAAAACATCAAAACAACAAACTCTAACTATGGAAACAAAGCTTTTCCAGAAATCAAAGTATATTTCTTTCATATTCCATTAAAGCTCCATGTTCCACAATGATACAATGGTACTCATCTCTTCCTCTTCTCCAAAGATATTCCTTAACAAAAATAGTCCTATGATCTATTCAAATTCAAATGGTGGTAAAAACTATGTAATCTAGTTAGTAATTCTTAAAACAATAACCAGGTAAATAAAAATATACTAACTAATAATTACAATAAGTAATTACTCCCTTAACAATATTGTATTGTACTATTGCTCCCATCCTAAATTGAATAAATTGTGGAACATGGGTCTTGATTGACCGGTCAAAGATGCCAACTTCCATCCAATTTGTTGGACATGTTCAACCTCCAGTTGATTACTATAATGTTTATTCTCTTATTAGCACTAGGAGCAACTAGTGGTGCAAGGAGTTATTAGTTGACAAGAAGTATTGGTCAAGTGCTTTTGACAAGTGGGTCACTTACTATGAATGTGCAATATTTATTACATTGTTGTGCTTCATTTGGTAATCTATCTGACACATAGTCTAGTTATTGATTGAGGCCACAAATGATAAGGCTACACAACACACAAAGGTGTTGTTATCTCCTTATTTCCTTCATGTAGGTTGCATTCAATCAAGGATGATAAAATTCCAATTAAGAAAACAAATATGCCAAGCACAATGAATCATATATTTCATGAACTTGCATCGCATGTGTGCACATGTTTAAATAGGACTTGTTAGTGTTATCTATACTTCACCTTGTTTTATCTAGTATACATGGTCTTGGTTATTTTGATGGCCACTCCATTAAACTTTGACCTACATTGGCACAATAATCTGCCCCCAAACGAACTAGTTATTCAGTTGACTGGTTATGTGCACTTACAACAAACAAATGATTTACTATGTCGCAATGCCAAATTTTGTGTGACCACCATTGTATAGGATCAAGTATACTTGAAAGTTGAACGTCTTCCAACACTAACGAGATTTGATACCCTACTTGTATTACATTTGATGCATGTGTGCAAATGGTTATTGTTCAAAACAAAACCCAAGGAAAATATGAGTGCCTATGAGTTCATTGAGGTATTTTAAAATTTGCATTATTCATACCATTTTATAGGCCATATGTATGTATAATTGAGCTCCCTTAGTTGTGTAGATATTTCATCCTGGTTCTTTCTAGGTGTTTGCCACTAATATTTATTTCATCATGGGATATCAACATAGGACAAACATTGCATCCTTTGGGTGCATTGGCTAGGCTTGTGGCAAATATAACATTTCAAGGGTGTGGTTCTACCTATTTAGGTACGCTGCATTGTTTTGTAGCAATCCAGCCATTCATCTACAAAAAAAATCATCTATGCATGTTAGTGTGACTTTGGGAGGGGGGTAATGGAGGTGTGCAAAGAACATGCATTCAACTTTGGCCCCATTGTGTTTGTATGTAAATGATACATTTTGTGTTATTTGTGATTTTTATGACATGTAACATTACATGTGAATTGTACAACAATAATAGGATCTACACAAAAGTTTAGGGTTCCCCAAAGTAATGTTCTGTATAGTTTTTCGGGTTTTGATGTAGGTTAAACATGTCATTAGTTAAAGGGAGCTATGTTTGGCCGAAGCAAATTAAGGTGGTCACTTGTTTTCTTGGGGAATAACGACACATGCCTCCTAGTGGTGGTCACTTGCATGACACAATAGGGGAGCAAGAAATGCAAAAGGCAAGGGACAACAAGTTATGGGTGTGGGAGGTTAAGCGGGCTAGACAACATGGGGTAACAAAAATGAAGTGCCCTTGCACAAAATGTGCAGGGAGGGGCTCATAACCACTACTTACTTTTTTGAATTTTGGATTATTAAAAAATAATAATTTAAACATAATAATATTTTTTAAAAATTATTGTGAATAAATTATGTACATACCATAAAAATTTGGAATCAATCTAATGAGCAAAAAATACATAATTTGCATTTTAAAAAACTTATAACCATTATTTAAAAGCAATTTTGACACTAAAAGCACAATTTGAAAATATTTTTTATGAAAAGTTTTGTGGTATTTCTTAATATACACCTTAACATTCTATATATATTTTTTTTGAAAGATGTATTAAAAGATTTTTTAAATATTCTTCAAAAAAAACAACGAAAAAATAGTGGTCCAAAAGGTCACTTGTGACTGCTTATAGCGTGGGTTTGTAGATTTGAATAAGGGGATTATGTTGTATTTACATTAAAGATCATTAATTATGATGTGATTACAAGACGTGTTATTTTATGTGTGCAAAAATATATACCTTCCAAATTGTTATTATTGGAAGGCTAAGATGGTTAGACATGGAAGGACCATATTCATAATTGTGCACCATGTCATGTTCCCAACATGGATGGTCAAATTGACCCATCCTTAATGGTGATCCTTGTTGGCTTAATATGTATGTTATGCAGCAGTCTTCAAAAACTACCATTACGTTGATATGTGATTAATGTTTTCAAGATTGGCATATGGGATGTCTTATGCCACCATTGGGGGAAGTGCCAACAACAAATGGTTTTGCCTTGATGCACCAAATAAACCTACGTTCCTATAGTCAAATAACAAAACTAGCCTAAGTTTTTTTTCATGGTGATTCATATTTGCACCAGGCCTACTAGTCCTTTGACTTTATACCCAAAATGTTCAAACATGGTGGATTTCCAGTAGGTATATTGTTATTTGGCTTAAGGGGACCTTGGCCCCATATAGGGGGGCTGTTTGGATATGCTATGTGTTATATGTGTGGGGATAGTGATGGTTGTAGGCACCAACATAGGAACACACAACATATGCATCTACCTACCTACTAGCTACCAAGTGCTTAACTTACTACATAATAACCATTTACATTCATTACTTGCTTGCATATGATAGGTACCCACTTGCTTGAGGTAATGTGAGGGTTAAATGTGAGAGTTTACGAGATGGATTACCACCCTTGGTAACTTAATCAATGTCATTCATCCACAACTAAATCATAATTGATTTCCAATGGATGGTGTAATGTTGGGTGCTAGGTCACATAAGTCTTGTGTATTAATTTTGGGTTTGGGTGGGTATATCAATCTTAAGATATCAATTAAATAAGGGTAAATATAATATATTCCAAATAATAGATTAACCAAGTCCTTGGGTAAAGGTAATTGAAGAAAATTTACCTCCACAGGGTAAAGGTAGGAGTCAATACTTCATCAATAACACTCTACTTACCATGTGATAAGCATTTTGTTCAATCTAATGATTGTAATGAACATAAAAGGAATGCTAGAAAAAATAAAATTCAATAGTTAACAACCATATTTGAACTATAACACCTAAAACCTTGAAATGAAATCTATAAGTATCATGCCATTTGCACTATTAAGTGTTAAACTTGTCACTTTAAAATTTTCCTAAATTATTCTATACAAACATTCAATGAATTTATACTATATTTTTACTTACATAATGCACACAATGTCCACATATGGTAAAAAATGCTAGAATAAGTTATCATAACATATGTTAATCTTGTTATAGTATGCATTTATAGTAATTTTTTTTACAAAACTCATATATTTGTGAGGTGGCTTGACAATGATAGCAAGAAATTGGTATGGATGGTGTTGCCAACACAAGCCATTGTTGAATTGTTGCAAGTGACCTTTACCCTTTGGAAGTGGATGCCCCTTCTAAAGTTTCTAACTGAAAGTGACACAACAACTTGGAGCTTTGTAGAAGACCTTTCTTGGAGTGCAAGGCAACTGATCGGATCCCAAATCGCATTTCCATCATAGGTATACAAGCTTGGCCAACAAAATCATCATAGTCAACATCCCACTCCCACACTTCAAGCCTCAACACTGCTATCTCTGGCACTGCAATAGTAGTGTTGGATATCTTATAGGTTTGTGACAAACAATCACATCAAAATCCTAATGAATGGTGGTCAAACACCCTATAATGTCCATAACTACCTTTTAATTTACATGATTGAATTTTTAAAAAGTTTTGGAAGAACTTGTGTAAGCATAAACATTTTGAAATTTGACCTTATTTTGGCATTAGAAACTATATGAAAAAATTTAATACTAAATTCACAGTAATAATTTAGTTCTAAGCTAGTATATCAACTTCGAGATTTGTTCCTACAAGATTAATGTCATTTTGACTTCTAAATTAACAAATGAATCTTGAATGCAAATTTCAAATAGATATTGAAATTCTAGTAGAATGTTTTAATTTATTCTAGGTTGGGTATTTTTAGGAATGTAGGAAGGCAAGGAATGGCATCACTAAGTCTTGTTTGTTCATTTATTAAAAATAATTAGAACCAAACCTCAATGATTTTGGAAGTAAAAAGAAAAGAAATAACAATTTTTAGTAAGCAACCTTGTGGAAGATCTACCTCGTAATGGAAATTCAAAAAGTTCAGTCTCCCAATGGGGTTCATTACAATTGTGGACTATTTGGGTCTTTTTCTTCATTTCATCATTGGCCATGCCATGCATTGCAACCTACCAACCACATTTGATCTATCAATTGGCTTCAAAACCTTTGTAAGGTTAAAAGTTGTTTATTTGGACTCAAGGAAACACAATTTTCTATGAAGCAACTTTCAATATTAAATGGACCAAATAGGAATTTACAAATTTTATACAAGGAATGCCAAGTGAAATCCTCTTGATTATGAGATTTTTCACCTTTTCAATTATTTTTTTCAGAAAAGACTTGCAACTATAAAAAGGTGAGAGGTGCCATATTGAATTATTTCATATTCTGATGAAAGTCATGAAATTTAGATATTGCAACATGGAAAAAAATGAAATGGAAGAACTCTTTGTTACAATCAATTAGATGGGGAAAGAGTATCAAACAAACTTTCACATAGAAATCAGGTGGCTTGCAAAAGTCAAAGTTCTTATGCCAATTTGTGCCTAATAATATTGTCACCTACATATCAAAGTGCCCAAGTTGATCAAACATCCAAATGACATCCGCTTCATACTATGATATAAGAAATTACTTCATATGCCATTTAAAAAAAACAGTCGATTAAGCATTTTAAAATTTATTTTTAGAATTAAAGACCTACTTATTACCTGACCCATTTCAAAACACAATTTTTATCCTCTTCCTATTTTCTTTTCTCTTGTTTTTGCCATTGTCAAGGAAGACACAAAGTTGCAAACCAACAATGGCAGATAGTGAAGCTTTACAAGGCTCAATTTTGTAGGTTTCAATCATTAGTGAATAGTCCATGTGATTAGGTAATTAGGGTATGTTCTGAGATATGTTAGTAAATGGCCAGAGTTTTGATCAAATTTTATTGGTAGGGATAATTATAAAATTATTAGCAAGAAGTTAACTTATTTGCTGACCTTTAGAAGAACCTTTGGGGGAAGACTTGAAATTTGCTCGTAATCAAAATTTGATCCTGGCAAAAAAAGGTCTGGTTTTTTTACATAACCACAATTACCATTTGCTGAAAAAAGCGCTCGTGCTACCCAAACTGGACGATCATTGCCTTGCATGTTGATGGCTGCCACTTGGATGCCATGGCTCCAAGCAACCATTGGGTCAGCATTTGATGAGTCAAATCTTAATCCAAAAGGGTACATACGACCCAAATTATTCTTGGAGTACCTAAACAAATATGAACATACAAAGTGCCAATCAAGGATGTATACAAACCACATGAGACACACATGGGTGTTGTCTTCCTTAACCATGTAATTATTATGAAATTGAGAACTCTCATGCTCATAAATCAAATTTTGGTATATAGCAAAAGTCATGACCAAATGTGTAAAGGTTGATGATCAACTGGCAATTCAAGCCAAAGCCTAAAAAGATCAACAACGTTTTAGAGAACTTGTCTGTTGTAACTAATTGGCTTTAACCTTTTCAGTGGACCAGGTGGAACACAAATGTTGAAAAAATGTGGATAGGTCCATGGAAAAAAAGGAGAAACAAATATCTCTTCAAAACTTCCTCCACATATTTTTTTACTTGGGTAATTAGCATATTCAAATATGTGGGAACGTGAATATCAAGTACTTTTAGTGAAAGTCCCTTCACTTCATAATATTTTTGCAAAATGTTGTTGTGAATATGATTCAAAAAAAGGACCAAGTGGCCATATACCATTTCAACTCCATAGCCCATCTCACTTCATCTATGTATTATGTCCAATAAACCATAAAAAGATCAATGTGAAGGAAATCATGACCTTGTAATTACACTTTTGAATATAGGATTCCCCTCGATTTGTATGATCATGGTTTGCAAATGTTATTTGGTAGACTTTTGTTCTAGACTCCAACATTACTTGTTTGAAACACAACATGCTTCTAAAAGAGTTGGGACAAAATTTTATTCCCTTACTTCTAAAAATCTATGTATTTTGGTTTTTGCATCTACAAGGTGATACACTAAAGAAAAAAATCTCTTACAAAAATCATTGTAATTGTTAACCCAAAATTACTATCCAAAACATTTCATAATTGAAAAGTAAACTCATTGTCAAAAGATTTTATTCATGAAATTGTTCAAGACTCGATAATGATCTATATTGCATTTTAAATTAGAAAAACCTCAAAATACTTAATTGACAATTTCATCAAACCATAGTATGACTTACTCAAGTATGGAACTTGGGTGTCTAGAGATAATTTGTTGTAATTGTGGTTCACTCAAATTTGCCATGATAGCATGACCCCCTACAATTAAAGGCCCCCCTTTTTTGTGCTTCTCCTTCATTTCTTCAGGCTTTGCACAATAGATGTATATCAATTCTTCAAAAGCAATAGTTTTTGGCACATGATGAAATGGTGCATCTCGAATCACAATAGCAGCATGTTGAACCACCTTTTGGATTGTCTTCCTTTGAGCCCGTTTTAAATGTTTTTTAATCTTTGAAGCCCTTCGTACATCTCTGCCATTCAAGCGAAGGTCTTCATCAATATCTTCTTCCACAAAAGCATTAACACCTTGGGGATCTTCTATTAACTGCCAATACAAAAAATTATTATTGTTTATTATGTGCAATTCAACAATCGGTCATACATAAGCTAAATTCTTCACCTTATGTCCAAAGAGTTAAGTAAACATGACCCTAGTTTACTTACAATGGTGTTTGTCACAATAAACTAAAAGTACCATGGAGTTGCTATCCAAAGTAGAAAGAATTATTTCTATTGTTTATATTTCCAAATTGAAAAATGTTTTTGGGGCAAAAACATCTTAATGATATCATTACTTGTGGTGTAATCAATGGAACAAAATGGCCTAATCAAGAAAGTGAAACGAATGGTCGCACATTGTATAAAATTTGGAACTAAGGTAAGCATTATTTACAAAAGTGTACCTGATCTTCAATAGAATCACTAGGGGGCTTATCAGAAACAATAATGAGACCCTTCAAAGCCTCTGGTGATTGGAATTGAATAGGAGGTCTTTCATCTTTGCTGGGATAGAAAAGGTGGTCACCTATGATTTCTTTCAAGATCTATCAAACCACATTTGCAAAAAGTTGTTCAAAAGGCATGAAAGCAATTTCAAAGACCTAAAAAGACAAGGGTGAAAGAATATTATGCAAGATTATTTTGCAATGAGTTTCTAGAATGAGTATGTTGTGGTTGTTTTGGTACCTAGTCACAAAAGATGGTTTTGTTGATCCATTTAATATGGAGACATGCCAATAATTGCCTTAATATCTAAATATGGACAATTTGGAAATACATTATTACAAATATATTATTATGCATCTCGTAATGAACAAATTGTCCAAGAAGGAATTGTGGAATTGTATCATGAAAAAAATAACAGTTTGTTTTGCCTACACTACCAAATTTATTCTAGAAATATTGGATAAAATGTTTATGGAAATTATGACCATTGCTGCTTGGTCTTGAAGAGTAGGTGGCAAATGGTTCTCAATGGTGATTATGATTGGGTAGTCTGATGCTAAAAAGGCATTCTCCTTAATTGTTGCTACACAATCCTTGAACTCTACAGACCTTGTCAATGTACTACAATCACAAAGAGACTATTAGAGAGGACGTAATAAGTCCCAAACATGCAAATGATAGAAATACCAATACATGTCAATGAATGTTTTGGCATTATGGCATTAAAACACACAAATTTCATGGATAGGAAACCACTTAACTGGTGGGTTTTTTTTCCAATTTGTGATGTTGCTCCAAATGGCAAGCAACCATAACAATATTTAGCCAAATTTGGCAATATTCAAAATACCGAAGCATAAAACTCTTGAGCAACCTTTCATGTTGTAGGTAGTTTTGACTATTTTTGGTGAATTTTTATTTTTTGTTTATTGGAATTTTTTTTTCAAAAAACAGAGAATTTATGATAGATTTGTTTTTTTCACAAAAGAGTGAAAATTCACCTTCAAAAAAATCATTGCTCCTAACTTTGAAAGCAAATCCTTGCTAGACAACTTTGAAAAATCAAACATTACCTAAAACCTCCTTTCAAAACAAATATAATCCCACTTGATGTGCATTCTTAGCCTACTAGGTAATTGATATGCTAGTTTATAATAGATCCATAAGTTGGGCATTTCAATAGTACACTCATTTATCTAGGCAATTTTACATCTAATGTTATATGTAACCTCTTGAAATTAATTATAAGTTCAAAATGTTAGATAGGTATCAAAAACATACTTGCCATGAAGAACCTTGATCCTGCCTCGACGTTCCCAACAATCAAGTTCTATCACACGACAACCTCCACGTAATGCCTCTTCAATAGGGATTGTGCTAGACTTGGAGGTCAATTGGTTGCCAGTCAAATACGAATTATGACTCGAATATATGAAGTAGTGTGATAAAGGCTTTGTCATATCTTGGGTTGGCTATAACACATCACTAATAAACTATTATTTAATTAAACCACATCTATGAAATAAAACAAGAGGAGCACTATTTTGCAATGCATCCACAATATCAATGAATAGACTACCTAATTTTGTTACAAGTCATTTTTGAAATATTAATGACATTAATGACAAAAAAATTCCAATAATATCTTAATAATTTATAAGTTGTTTAATATTTTGATGACTTTATGGCATACAAAAAAGTGATCATACAAGCCAATTCACTTACTTTAGAAACTTGCAATGAGCATAGATGTTGCAATGTAATGTTGGCAAGATATATTGAAATTCACTGAGACAAAAAGTGGTGTAAAAAAGGTCTTGTTGCTTGTAATACTCACAGTGTCAGAAGGCATTAGGGGCGGGTTTAGTCTTGGATTTAGTAAGTAGCTCAAGAAACCTTGCAAATCAAGCCTCACACTTTGCACTGATATGGAAAAATGGATGCCAGGAATGACACTAAGAATAGTTTGTGTAATAAGCGAAATAGCATGTGCTTCAGTGATATTCTTCTCTCCTTGTACATTTTCTAAAAAAGCTGCCAAATCTGCAGCATTCATGTAGTTTTTTCCTTGAGCAGCTTGTTGAAACATTTTATTCACCACATCCGGAGGTGCAATGTTGACTTGAACATTTGACAACTTTGGGCAACCAAGGCATGTGGCTATCATATGTGGGAATCTGACACAAATTAGATGAAGCTTTTATTTGTATGCTAGATGTGAGGTATAGAAAACACTACTATTGATGGAAATTTTTATTTATTTATTTTCAGAAGAATTCATGCCTTAGCATCTAGTTTGAGTCATGGTCTATGAAGACTTCAAAATTAGATATTGATAAATGTGGAAAACCTTCCATAAATGGAATATTTATAATTTTACTCACAATTAAAACTTCCAAAAACATAGTTGCAAAAGAACTTGATCTTGGCATAGTGACTAATTTGATTGTGTAAAAATATCATGTCAACTTAAAAGTAAAACGTAATTTGACATAATATATCAATGGAAAAGAAAATGCTTATCTCAAATCAATATCCTTGCACATCTTGTATCATGATGGAAGGTAAGAAACTCTATTATCAATTAGTCTTCAAATCATATATATTATTTTCAAAATTGAAAGGCTTCCCTCAATAGACCGATAAGACAAGCAAAGGTTCAAAGGTGCAAGTTCAAGCCTCACATTCCCATGATGTGTTGAAATTCAAATATTGGGATTAATTGATATCCTTCAATGTCTATTGTAGCCTACAATGAACCAAACATCAATTACATATTACCTTAAATTCTATTCAAAATTTATTGCAGTGAAAAATGGACACATGATGTTTGGACTTCAAACGTTGCAAGCATTGTTACATGATATACATTACAATTTCACATTATGTTCATTGAACTATTGTTTTATAATTAAGAAAATCTAAAGTTACAATAGGGTTTAGAGTTCCTAATTTGCATAATTTAGTATTAGTTAAATGGAAGAAAAAATAACATGAAAAGGAAAAGGATTGTATACCGATGTTGGATGATATCATTATTTTTATGTGATGGTTTCAATTTTGTTATTCTTGCTATCACAATGTTTGAATGAGTCACTCCATCAAATGTTGCAATACTTCTTCATTAGTTTCAATTGTTTGTTGTCAACTTCCGATCTCGCTTGTATATTGATTCTAATATCACCAATTTACAACCCAACTTTTTTTTAAATGGTTATTTTGCAACATAAATTGGACAACATGATCAAATCAAACATTTTGTTTGAAATTATATGTGATCAAACCAAATCAACTACTCATGGGCATGTTTGTTTTTTGTAAAATTTTAACTTGCCATTGGAATTTGCATGAACCTTATAACTATAGTGGTGAAATATGGCATCTATGTTACATATCTTGACAAGATGTTTTTGGTGTTGTAATGATTGACCATATGCAGTTGGAATTAGTGTTCCCTAGTCCATCCCACCTACCTAAAACTTCACTAAATCTAAATGATTTGATGAATTTGGAACCTCTTGACGAATGGAACTATAACAATTTATATTTCTTAACAACATATTTTACTTTACATAATGTTTTATGGGTTTGATCTATTTATATTTCTTCCTCCTTGACCCCTGTTGAGCATGACAAACCTTAAATCAATTATTTAATTTTATTTCATATTTTTGATAGAATTATATCCTTGGATCTTTTTCTGGTTGTTCCCCATTGTATTTGATGAAAACCATCGTTGACTATAAATAAAACATGTGATGTAAATATATGAACCAAAAACAAGCAAAAAAAGGTTATTTTTCATCATTTTTAATAAAAGGTCTTACAACTTTCAAAGGATGGAATCAAAGACGATTGGAAAAATAGGTAGAACATTAAAAAGTCATGATTTACAAAAGAACTGGAATGTACATCTTGTGTCCATGCCTTATTTGGAGTGTTCAAATTGGCAATATTATCCCAAAATTGACTACCTTAAAAGATCAATTTTAGGTATATTTTAAAGAGGTTATGTAGGTTATTGAAAAATTAGGGTTTGTGGCACTTTTGGTTGCATGTAATGGATTTGTGGATTGTGGGCATTGTTGTTTAATTTTTTAACAAGGTTGTTGCAATTTTGTGTAGGGTAAAGCGTCGCATGTAATGGATTTATGGATTATGGGTGTTGTTTGATTTTTTAGCAAGGTTGTTGCAATTTAGTGTACGACAAAAACCAAGGCTTAAGGCGTTCTTGAAAAAAGGCCCATGAGGCTAGAGGTTAAGGGCCTATTATTTCACCCATGTGGCCCAAGGGCATTGCATGGCATAAAATGTGACACTTTTTTACTTTTTGATTACTTGCTTCTCCATAAATTTCATTGCGTGAAATGCCCATTTTCTTTTACGATTCATTACTAGATATGTAAGGCACTCTCCATTTGCACTATTGCAAAATGTGGAATGTTTTATGGTCACAAATTGATTTGATGGTATAGACCAATCATGAGCAAAACAAATCCGAAAGTGGGAATTAAGGTTGAAATCCCAAGTTTTACACCTTATGAATATGTTGGAAATGATTTGAATGAACAAGGAGGTCTTCCAAAAATTCATGTATAAACAAATTATTCATCAAAACTATGTGCAAAATGATGAAGAAATGAATTTTTGACATTCAAAAACATCACCTCATGGATGGATTTATCTTTGAATTCATTTTATTATTAATATACCAATATTGTTTACTGCACAAAATATTCACCTTTTCCAATATTTACCTTAGGATTCATCAAGTTTATTTCATTCAATTGTCATGCTAAAACAATTTATTGAAGGGTAGTTTCACCTTTCTCAACATTTACCTTTAGTATTAAAAAATTTCCCTTTAAAGTGATATCCCACACATCCTTTCCATGCAACACACTACATGTGATTTTCAATCTATGGAAGTGATGACCATCAAGCTTAATTGGAGAATCATAATGTCATGATTCAATCCCCAAATAGACAACAAAATGTTCAATCCCCTTTCACACATTAGATGTTTGTTTTCTTCAAGCATACATACACACAAAACTTTTTTACAAGCAAACAAAATGCCATGTGAAAAATTGATGCAAAAATTGAGAGAATACGAAAGCAATATCTAATGTATTGAAAACTTTCCATCAAGTGTCAACTCCACACAACATATTGCAAACTCATGATCTAAACTTGAGCGCTGACATTAATTTTAGATGTAATCTTAATCTAACATCCAACCTCCTAAAATTTGGATGTAATGTCAATCATCACAAATGTTATTCTCAAGTATATCAATGTCATATATGACATTTATTAGCCTCATCAAATGTATAAAAATATGTGAAAATTACTTTTAAATAGTTTAAAAGGTCATAATTTAATTCATCTAATATTGTAGTTCATGGATCACAAATGAAATTCATCCATCATTGTTCATTTTCACTCATAATAAAGTTCAATCATGAACTTTTTTTTATCCATATTTGGATGGCATTTCATTCTTTTTTTTCAATTTAGAATGCATTTTCAAGAGATATTTACAAATTTCAATGGCAGACTTTATGAATAGTTATAAATATCGTTACAATTTAATTTTACCTTGTATTTCCTTTTTCTTTAACACCTTCACTATTGTTGCATATATATTCATTGCTCTTACTTGTAAAGCTACTATAATTAATCTTGAACCTTGTGCATTAAATGTTGATTTTCAACATTTCATTCCCAAATTTAATAAAATTTCCTTACTTTATGGATACCATTGAAAGAAGGGTTTGGGGTGGAATAAGACCCAAAGACAAAATGACTTTACGAATAATTTTAGTATTTACACTTACACGCCTCAAACACTTACAAAGGGCCATGTAAGTGTATTTGACAAATATTTACACTATAGCTAGCCTTGTGTAAGTGTAAAAATTTTACACAAGATTTACACACTATATATACAAGATTTACACACACAACACTAGTATAATTATGTAACATGTATGTAATGAAAAAGGAAGGTGGGTGTGAACTAATGGGTGCAATCATGTTTAAATGACCCAAACACGTTACTTTGCAAAAGCAAAAGGTTCGTTTTGGCACAATGGTTTTTTTTTCCCGTTGTCACATGGCATGTGCTAGTTTGCCAAGTTCAAATGTGGATGGGATGAAGATTGTTGTGATCACTTTTAGCCTAAACCCTAAACCCATCACCTTTAGAATTTGGTGTTCTCTCTTTGTTTTTGTCTATCATCTCTTAATGTTCCTTGCATGGGACGACAATGCCACATACATTTGTATCCTAGTAATCGAAGTGTTTACATGGTGCACACATCAACATTTTGGAGCTTTTGTAGTTGCAAAATTTTTGTTTATATTGGGATCTATGTGAAGAGGCAGTTACTATTTCTAGAAAAAAACTTAAGGTATCTTTCCTACAACTCCACAACATTAGCTAGCTTAATATTTATGTCGTTTTCATCTATTTTCAACATGTACAAGGAAGGCAAATAGAAGGGTTTAAATCCATGTCCACATGTGTTACTTATGTCTAAGGTTCAACCTATTCATTTTAAAGTTTAGATAAACGTCTTAGAAACTCAGCAATGGCAAGATTAAACCCCTTGTCATCAAAACCTCAAAAGCTACCCAACCTTAATGAATATTCATTTTTTCATGTTTTTCCTTCCCTTTCCCCCCTCTTAGCTATCATAGTTTCAAGGTTGAATTTCAAATGTAGTCAATAGAATCCATATGCAAAGTGATTCTCGTGATAATGCAAGGTATTATCATGGATTCTTTTGCAACTTTGTTGTAGATGACCTATGTAATTATTATTGGTTGTTTTGTAGGGCTATGTAGTGTACCACATCAATGTGTAGAACGGGTAGAAATAATTATGTGAATAAAAGTGTTGTCTATGGAAATCTAGGGTCTTGCATAGCTAAAGTTCCAGGCCACATTCAATTATTTATTGTTGTCCATGTTGTTAACAATTGTGATAGAGGTTGCAAGCTTGGAGGTCTTGCCTAGTTTAGACCTCTATTTTACCTAGTAACTCAAATATGTATGTCTAAATTTTTACATTTTTTTTCGAAGTTAATGAATGAATTTATTGAGTCATGTAAGATGATGGTCATGATCATATTTCTACAAAATCATGTTCCACCATAATCTTATATTCAAAGGTAGGTTTTACTCAATATGGTTGGTAGGGCTAATGTACTCATAAACTTAGCATCTCATGACTTAGTGATGGAAATTGTACAAAACTTGTTCATTCATAATTTGTACATTTTGCACATTGATATGGTGCATTGAAAACACATTTGACACACCAATTTATTGAAAGATACAAAATATGTGTGACATTCGTTCATTAATAGGTTCGTACTTGATCCGTTAACACATTTATCTATGTGTCAAACGTGTTTTCAAGGCATGATATTCGTGTGTACAAAATGTATGAACCTATGAATGGAATGAACTTTGCATGATTTTCATTATTAATTCGTCACATGTTAAATTTACGATTAATAAGATTTTGCTTACAAGTATTCTCACCAACATAAAACATGTTGTGATTTGTAAGGACCTAGATATCAATTATTGTCTGACCCAAATATGCAAAAGCAATAAGACGGGTTCATTTTGTATGCATCCCTTCATCTAAATTATAAGTTATAAAAATAACACCATATTGCAAAAACATTGTTGTCATGTGATTGAAGTGTTGCATTTGACTTAAAAAGATTTGTAAATACCATGACAATAGTTCATGTACATTGCTTGCAACTTGGATAGAGAATTTGGAACACGAGCTTGAAATTCTAAATCCTTTGAGGTGGTGAGAGGTTCGAAGGTATGAAGTAACAAAATACTAGTAGTTCCTTATCATTTTTTTATAGGTATGGAAATTGGCAAAAAACATTAAGATGGGCTCATTTTGTATAAAAGGGGGATGCACATCTTTTTGCATAACATCCTATTATGTCTTAGGTATTATTTGTGTTTCTATTTCTTCTATTTCATCTTAAAACTATAAATGTTACAACTTGGAAAAAAACAGTGTTGAACCCATTTTTAATTCACAAGGTTTGTCCAAGGTGATACATGTTGAATTTTTATCATCGTTGACTCCTAAAAATTGTGCATAAGGATGCAAAAAAATGGAAGGATCAATGTTTGTTCATAAGGTTTCTTCGCGTGTTTGTTTTGTGGATAAAATCTTTGTCTTCCCTTAAGCCATTTGATCAAGCACCTATAATTAGCTACAATAATAATGCCAAGCTGAAGGAACTTATCAAAGTCCATCTCCTATGACATGAAATGATGTATTTGATTAAGAAAGATTTGTAAATACCCAAGTGACAATAGTTCATGTACATTGCTTACAACTTGTTCATAGAATTTAAAACAAAAACTCGAGATTTTAGATCCTTTAAAGTGGCAGGAGGCTTAGAGGTCTAAGGTAATTGAATACTAGTTCCTTATCATGCTTTTCCTAGGTATGGAAATTAACAATAAGCATTAAGACAAGTTCACTTTGTATGGAAGGGGGATGCACATCTTCTTACATAACCTCCTATTTTGTCTTAACTATTATTTGTATTTTTGGGTGCAAGCAAGGTAAAGTAAAAATGTCATTTTTTTGTGTCAAAAAAATTTACAAGTATCCATGAAAAAAGAATATATATTGAAAGTAGAAATATTATTTTGTACAATAATTAACATGATGATAATCTTTCATTTTATATTTAAAATGTTGAAAAACCCCATCTTGATAGTAGATTTAAGTATAATTTTTAAAAATGTATCTACTTGCACAAGATGTCTGATTTTAGAAAATGGGCTAGATGTACATGATTTTATTTTTTTTGAAAATTTCACGTTAGTTGAGCCCTAAAAAAGTACTTATGTATTGTCAAATTATGCATGTTATAATCAAAATACATCAAAATTTTAATATGAAATAGTTTGAACACCATATTGACCTAATTAGTTTCAACCTACTTTATAATACCAAAGTTGTTCAAATTTTGTATCCAACATAAATTAAATGTAATGACCTATTTTTTCATATTTTTACTTCATTATGTTTTGAATCTACTTGTGTCCATTTCAAATTTTCAAATTGGATTTTGGGCATACTTTTTTTGTTTTGTTTACTTTACGTTGCTAACACACTTCTATTTCTTTTGTTTTTTCTTGTGATTGTAAGCATTATGACTTGGAGAAAAAATTGTGTTGAAACCCATCCTTCATGAGGTTTGGTTAGGGTGATACACGTTGGACTTTTAACATCCTTAACACCTAAGAATTATGCATAAGGACGCAAGAAAATGGAAGGATTGGTGTTTGTTCAAAGTGTTTCTCTAGGTGTTGGTTTTGTGGAAAACATCTATGTCTTCCTTGAGCCATCTAATGAAGCTTTTACAATTAGTTGCATCAATAATGTCAAGTTAAAGGAGCTCATCAATGTCTATATTCTTAACATGTGTTATATTTGATTGGGAAAGACTTGTAAATACCCTAATAGTAGTTCCTACACATTGCTTGAAGCTTGGACAAAGAAATTAGGGTGGGAGCTTGAGATTTTAGATCCCTTGAAGTGGTGGGAGGCTTAGAGGTTTGAGGTAATTGAATATTAGTTCCTTAACATTCTTTTCTTAGGTATGGAAATTGCCAAAAAGCACTAAGATAGGTTCACTTTGTACGCATCCCCTCATTTGAATTGCAAGTTGCAAGAATAACGCCATATTATTACAAAAACATTGTTGTCACATGATTGAAGTGTTGTATCCGATCATGAGCATGAGTAAGTGTGAGTCAGTGAACATGAACAAATCTTTTCGGAATATTTTATTGACATCTATAGAATATTTGGAGAATATTTTTTGACACATGGGACAAATTATTTGATGACATGGAGGAATATTTTACCACATGTTCATGGATGAACGATATTTATGGATGAAAATGTGGATGACAAATGAAAATGGACAAACTTTTTCATAAACGTTGGCAATATATTTTTTTTGGTGAAAAACTAAACAAAAAAAATAGGATGGAAATTTTTTTATGTTGGTTTACTTTGAAAAATTCAACACATGAAATGTTGAATTCATATTTGAAGACAAACTTCATATTAGCTCAATATGAATTTTTGTAGCATCTAAACCATATAAATTTTTTAACTAAATCCAATTCAATGGCAATAAACTTGTTGACCGACCAAAAAGTATGTGCGAATCCAAACACTACTTGTTCACCACCAAGAGGCATGTGCCCATTGGGAATTGACACAATATGAAATAGCCAATGACACTTCACATTGTTTATACCATTTAATGTGTTTTTTATTTTCATGCTCTCTCTCAACCTCTTGCATCTAGGACCATTCTTGCTACTTGTACATTCAAATTGCATTCTTCCCCATCTACAACTAATTTGCATGATCTATACCTCAATTTGCATTTACTCCACCCTTATTGCATACTTGCATCCTTTCTACCTTTACCATGTGTTTGTAATCATTAAACATTTATTCTATAATGGGAAGAAGAAAATTTGACACCAAATGTCACACCAAACACCTTGGAATATACAATTGAATATAGGTTAATCTCAAGCATATCAAATAGAATATGTGAGATGACAAAAAAAACCCTTGGAATATTCAAGAGATGACACCTAGCTAGTCCCCTTCTGACATTTATTAGAAACTAGAACATGGAGAACAAAATGGAAAAGGGTAATTGACAAAACAAATTACTGGGCAACATGAAGATGGGTGAATGCAAATATAGACAAAGAAAGTCTTGCATTGATCAAATAGGTTGCAAACATTTCAAACAAGGATATGGAAGACTACAATTGGGTGATGTTTACACATGCCATGAATTTCTTCAAAGATCACGTGAATTTATAGAAACCGATTCCAAAAAAATAATTCACGAACTTACTCAACAATTTGTTGACACAAGATTTGGTAACCCTTGGCAACTTGCTATCAACAAAATTCATGAAACTTCAAACATAATTATATGCAACTCCAAGTAGGTGAGCCTAGGTGCCACTAGAATTTAAGAACAAAGTGCTAAAATATCCGTCGAATGATAAGGCCCCAAAACCATGACACTTGTACAATAATAAAAAACAATGATGTATTGACAAACGGAGGAGGAACTGAAATTGCAGTATTTACATTAAATTGTGGTTTAATAAATGTGTTAACATGAATATTTGTTTAAAGTATGTGATTTCAAAAGGAAATATTCAATTATGAAGAAAAGAAAGAAAATAGGGTTAAACTTGAACATTGAAATTGCTTGGTTAATATATTCATAATGACTATTGAAACAAATCATTTGAAGACATTAAATCAAAGTAGTAAATGATATCGTAAACAAAGACATGATTCTGTGGCTATTGAAACGCATGTAGTTGTTTTGCATTTGGAGCTGTTTTGGCATCTACTATTGTTCCAAATTCACCATTACCAACCAAGGGGTCCAATCAAAAGCAAGGGTTGTTGTGCTAAAGTTAAATGCAAAATTTGAATGGACCACTACAAGTATGACACCAACTTGTGATGTTTTCAAACATGGGTTATTTTGTGCATTCAATTTAGTTTTATTTTGAGGTTGAAGGGTTTAATCAAAGAAAATAAGGATAAAACTTCTTCATTTGCATCATGTCATGATATCCATTCCGCAACATTCTTGTCGAACACCATCAAATTTGGATTTATAACCATCTATGGAAGAAGAAAAAAAACTGAATAATGTAAATGTAGAGTTCCAAGTAGAGGTTGAATATTAGACATCTATTAACCATTTACAAAATTACATTATATATGGGATAATGGTCAAAATGTTTATCTTGGAGTTTTCAAACAGCTTGCCACAATCACCTAAAGACAATCCATGGCCAATAGTTCCAACAAATAGAAATTTTAGAACATGATTTCATTGATGATACAATTACCTACTAAGATTCCAAGTGCCCAAAAGATAAACAAATCAATCTTTAAAAAAAATGGCCAAGAAATTGTTCAAATGTAGAATATGATCCATATGAAGCACTAGAACTTTACCTACAATAGGGAAATGGACAATTAGCGGAGGCCAATACAATTAGTAGTGAGGTGGAGGAGGAGAACTCTGTAACATGCCAAGATGGTGGAATGGCAAAGTCGAATGAAGAAAAAGAAAGCACAATGTAAAAGACACCATTGCCTAGAAGATGCCATGACATTTGATAAAGAGGAAGGCACAAAATCGTTGACACCAAGGATATAAATGGGCTTTAAAGATGTGAGTAGAACACCCAGAGAAATTAGATTTACTCAGTATGTTCGACATAGAGACAAATAGTACCATTCATATTCGGAAGAAATAACAACATAACACCTATAACAATTTATAATCCAAAATGCATAATTGTGAAAAACTCCATTTGGACGTGAAACTATGTTGATTGGATAGAACAATTTCAAAAGTGAAGGAATTGGGTTTTCTAAACATTAAACATAAATTGAACTACTGAGATAGCATACATTCTGTGATAGTAATGCATTTACATTAATGAGATGCATGTTCATAATTGGCACAAGACGTGGATGGGTATGGAATTGTATCTTGTTTTTTTTTGTAAGGTTAATTTGCTAAGAAATGTTTATGAACATGGGGTGTTCATAACACAAGTGAAATGAACTCAAAGGCATTACTTGTACGGTTTAACGAATTGTTGAAAATAAAAGATGCAATTAAAGGTAGAAAAGTCTCCTTTAATTGGTTGGTTGGGAACAATTATTGGGTCAAGTGTTGACAACCTACATCAAAATACCATAATGCAAATACATATGAAAGGATATTGATAAAGATTTCATGTAAGAATGGAAGTCATGTTTTGATTACGTTTATGGTTATTGACGCACTCCCAAGCTCTTTGATAGACTCAAATGTGAATATGAGGTGAAAACAACAAAAGAATAAGGAGTTAGGGCACGCTCCCTGGTTCGGAACACTTTGGGGGTAAAGGGGCGTGTTGGAGCTTCGGGATGGGGACTAGGGAGTGTGACAAGCAGGTCAATTATTCACATAGGCCTGCATAAACCAAAGAAGTTGGTTAGTGCATTGTTGGAACACTTTTGGTGCATGACGAACCATGAGCAAACACAGATTCACAAAACTCACCGTGACGTGGACTTGGGGGAAGCCACCACCTTCCCCCTTATAGTATTCTCTATGCCTGGCCATGGGTCATGCACCCAAATGTCATTTCATTTCGGGACTCCCAAGTTGGGAGTCTCGAAATTCCCAAAATTGGGACTCTTGCAAATTTGGAAGCCCATAACGTTTTTTGTAGACCTCTGATTGAAGTGAGTTTTAAAATAAAATTTTAACTTTCGTAGGGAGCTTTTCCACGGTATGTGGAACGCCACCTAAACGCAAGTAAATTGGGGCGATTCCCAACTTTTAGTGGTCAGAATCAAATTGATAGTTTGATTCCCGACCCTTCTTTTGGCCATAATTTATGACCCATACCGAAATGGGTCATGCGAGCTCATTTTAGACATCTATGTTCCAAGAGTTGTCCAATGATATAAAAAATTCTTCAATCCAATGATATTTGACTCTTGCAATTTCCTTCTAAAGATTCGGGAGTCCATTGGGACTCTAACTCCCAAAGTGGGAGCTCACTTGGGAGTGTGGGGTTCATTTCCTCACACTCCCTTACACTCCCGAGAGCACAAAATGTGACTCCCAGGCTTCACTCTTGGCCCGGACCTTTGCAAGCCTTTGCCTTGGTCACGAGCCCAAGGCTAGGTTACAAAAATTACTTTTGAAAAGTGGTTGAACATGAAAAAAAAAAACTTTCTACAAGGCGAATCAATGTATGAATGTGTTACATTGTAGTTGTTTGGCGATGGTCATGACATTAGAAAAAATAATGATGAGAAGGCAAGGAACAATTCATTGTAATATCTTGGTGATGTAATCATTTAGAGAGGAACAACTGAAGAAGAAAAGTATGAAGAGTTCTTCACCCTACTGGAAAGCCCAATAAAATTTTATCATCTAGTTGTCATGCAAATACAATGAAAGATTTGATAGAGCAATTTACATATAATTTCAACCCTTGGTTCCTTAATGAAAATAGAACTAGAAAACATATTAATGGAAAGGAAAAATAAAAGTTAGTAAAGGATGTTGAAATTTTTATTTTAAGCGATGGAAAAAAGGAGGAAACCATTGAAAATGAAAGTCTAATCGTGACAAAAGTCAACATCCAAGAATTCAAAGCTAGAGCAATAATGTATTGAAACTAGCGTAAGGGGGACATAACCATGTGCAAAATGTTGAAAATTCAAGTTCAACTAGTTATTGGAGTAGGAAGTAACTAAGTTACTTTCACAAGATTGAATTACTTTCTTTACTTATATTAATTTGGTTATTTGTGGTTTGGTATTTTAGTTAAATACCTTGGTGTTGATGGTTTGGTTTTTTTCTTCATTCCATAGTTGTTACATTTTTCACAAGAAGAAATATTTTCCTTTTCTACCCCCAACACATTACGACTATTGTCCAATTTTATTACATTTCAACTATATTTGGCCACCTTAAGTTTGCAAGTGGTTTGTTGCAAGTGGTTAATGGTTAATATTGTTCATAGTTATTACCTTCACTATGTCATTCATTTATGAATATAATTTGGACCTTATTTAATTTTTTAATAATTTTAAATTATTGACATGAAAATTGAAGTAGCCTTTAAATTTATTTACACCATGCATTATAATGGATTAGTGATTTTTTGACATTTCTTCAACTATCAACATGGTACATGAGTTGAACCATCAATTTTTAATATGTTGAAACCATTATTTAGGAGTTACATTTTACACTTACCATAATTTATTAAAACACATGTAACAATTTAAACCCCACATTTATATTTGAATGAATTAATTATTTTTTAAACATCTCTTCAATTATTAAAGTTGAACCATTCATTTTAATATGTTAAAACCATTACTCACAAATTATAATATATCAAAACATATGCAACTAAAGGTTTTGTAATTATACTTGAATGGTTTAATGAATGTTTTCACATTTCTTGAATGATCCATTTTGAACTTGTTAAACCCATTATTTGAATGTTGCATATTTACTAGTATATATTAAAACACGCATAACAACTTAATGCTTCACATTTATACTTGAATGGGTTAGTGATTTTTTTTTGCATCTTTTGAACTATTAACATTTGCACATGAGTTGAATCATTCATTTTGAATCTTGTTAAATCCACTATTCATGAATTTTATTTTGCACTCAACACAATTTTTTGAAAATGATGTATAAAAACTTGGGAAATCTCACATTTATATTTGAATGGATTAGTGATTATGTCAAAATGTTCATGCATGCAAAATCTAGGATGCATATAGACCTTTAAATTATTTGTTTTCATAATAATTTTTTGTACATTTATGTAAATTATAATGTATGTTTTTCCTCTATTTTGTTTTAAGCATCACTAGCATGGACAAGTTTATCGTTATGAATTTTCATTATGCCACACCAAAAAAACCACAAAAATAATTCCTAATTTTTTCCATTTTTTCTTGGTGTATGAAAAAGAAATCCATGTTAGATATGATGATTTAAAATGTATCAATATTTTGCTCTTATTATTTTATTTTAATCATAAATTATCAAAAAATTTAAGCTTATTTTCTTATAGGTTTACGTTTAAATATTTAAAGCTATATTAAAAAATTTCATATAAAAAAGTGAATGAATTATAAATGATGATAATAATAATGACATCAATGATTTTTTTAATATTTTTATTTTTTCAAAATTTTAATCCTCTTTAAAATCATCCATAAGAAAATTTAGCCATGTTTTGGCTATAAGCCATATGTGGAGGTACAAATTTGTTAAAATATTTTTATATTTTAGCACAAGTTCTCAAACCCATTGTATAATTATATCATTTTTAAAAATATAAAAATGTAAAAAGAATATTTTTTTTTTGGTTGATGTTGATGGCCCTTCTCATGTTTACAAAATGGTGTGCTAGAAATTCGCCACCAAAAAAATAAAATCAGTTACATGATTAATATTTATTTTAAAGTTTCAAAAGAAAGGATAAAATTTATAATGATCCAAATATTAAACTTAAAAGTTTTCAAATAAATTTGATGCTGGAATTGTTTATGTGTTTAATGTTGGAATTATCAAAACTACTTTTAGACTTTTATTCGTTAAGAGTAACCATTTTTTTTTTGAAATTTCTGATTTCAAATTTTTGGCAAATTTTTTGTTGTTTACATTTTTCTAGAATTCACACTATTTTTCCAGTTTTTTCCCAACAAGAATTGCCAAATTAAAAAAGTTCGTACCAAAAAAGAAATGTTAGTTGTTGGGGGGAGGGGTAATATATCTATTTAAACCAAAAAATTCACCAAGTTAAATTCCTATAATTTAAAAAAGGAAAAAAAAATGTTTACATCATTAAATTTTTTGAAAAATATGTTGCAATTTTTTTCAAATTTATGTAATTAATCATTTGTATTAGTGTATGATTCATCTTGCTAAACGAATATGGTTTTAATAATTAAATTGTTACATCAACTATTTAATTAATATTTATTCTTGTGGCCAATTTCTACCAATTTAAAGGGGCAACAATTTTGAAAAAACTTTTTGTCAAATTAAAAATACCAATTGTCAATTTTTAAAATAAAATATAGTAAGTAACCATAATATTGCAAGTTTTAAACAAGTTTCCAATTACACTACTTGTTTATAACCAAATGTGATAATTTTCTTATGGATGATTACCATTTTAGCAACATCACAAAAATAAACAAAAATTTATACCTAATCATATTGCCAAAAAAATAATTCTACAAAAAATGGATATATTTTATGTTTAAAAAAATTAGAAAAGATTTGATGAATGCATTTTCTAATTGACATTGAATTTACAAATATTTTAGGTCAATTTAAGCAAAAATAAATTCTAGATTTATTCATGACATTCAATTTCAAAAGAGAATTACTTTTTAAATTAAGTTTTTATAATTTATAATTATTCTTTTGAATACATTATTGAATAGCTTCAAGATTATGTTTTCATTTATAGCATTTTAATAAAATTTTGAAAAAAAAAAGTTTGAATTTCTTAAACAATTTCATGCCAAACACAATAAACATAAACTTTTTCACCTTTGCTAATGAAGTCTTGAAATGGTTTGGGAGTTAAGACCTTGGTGTATTTCCATGAGGTCTTGGGTTCAATCCTTGGTGGATGTGTGCATTAACATATACATACAAAAGTAATTTAAAAGCATGTACATCATGGTGAATGGTGACAAAACCTTTTTGTTGACAAAATCACCAAAAAATAAATAAAATTTTGTTGTATGATGATGTGGCGCATTATTCCACATATATTGATGTTATAATTTTAAAATTAAAAATTATCCAGTGCAACATGTGAAATTCAAAATTACTAAAAAAACATTTCACTAAAAATGTCCTAATCAACTAGTCTTTTTGCCAAAACCCTACAAGTTGCATATTAATCAATTTTGTCCAATTTTACTAAAAACCTAGTGAATGTGGATAGTGAAAAAGACATATGTAAGTACAATTGACCATGTACTTTCAATATTTTAATTATGATGATTATGAAATTTTTATTATCATTATTAAATCAAATTAAAAAATTTATAGTTTTTTTAGTTTTTTTTATTTTGGAGTTACATAATATGTTTTGCAAAAGTGAACTAATCTACATTACAAATAAAATAAAAGATGTTGAAACTTGAAATCTTTAATATGCCTTTAAATGGGCAAGGCATATGCCATTGCATCTAAATTGGTCATATTTGGATGAGTTGACATGGACAAATGGGTGGTTAAAACACATTTGAATAGGTTTAGATTTGGAATAACCTTCATGTTTTGGAAAAAATGCATGTAATAAATAGTGCCATGTATAGAATTATTAATTGCCATTGTGGTTCAACACAACTTTGTTTTTACTTAATGAATATTTGTTGTTTGCCTCTCAATTGATGTCAGTCCTTTTGTCATGGTGTTCTTATTATGGAGTCCAAGTATATACCATGTATGTTCATGAATGGCATGAGATCCCTCTCATCCAATTTGAAAATTTGTGGTATGATCTTCCCATTAAATCCACCAACCTTGACAAAATTAAGATTGTTGATTATGATTTCACATTGATTTATATTTTATTTACATATTTCTTGGATTTATTTGGATGGATTTTGAATCTTCACAATATGAACATGCTTTTAAGTTGCCAGTTTGGGAAATATTGTTGTCTCTTGATTGGTGAAATATGGGTAAGTGATGTTAGTGAAGCCCTAAACCCTAAGTAATATCCTACATAATATCCTAGCCCATGTATTGTGGTCCAAGGTACCTTTGCAATTATTGGATGATTATTTACTACCCTAATACCTCTAAAATTATGTTAGTCCTCTTGTCGTGGTGTTTTTGCTATGGAGTTGTGATATATATGTGGTATGTTCACATTGAGGATGTGTTAGATCCCTTTCATCGAAAATTTGAAGTTCAATGATTTTCCATTGAAATTGCCAACTTTTCAACATAATTAAGACTTTTCAATAACCTAACTTTGATCTAGATTATGTTTCCATATTTCTTGGATTCATTTAGATGGATTTATTCCTTCACAATATGAACATGCGTTTAGGTTGCCGATTTGGCAAATGTTGTCGTTTCTTAATTGGTCATAGTTGGGTTAGTGATGTTAATGAAGCCCTAAACCTTAAGCAATATCAATCCTATAGAATAACCCAGCCCACATATTGTGGTCCAAGGTACCTTTGCAATTATTGGATGATTATTTGCTGCCCTAATACCTCTGAAATGATGTTAGTCCTTTTGTCATGGTGTTTTTGCTATGGAGTTACGGAATATATGTAATATGGAATATGTTTGGGCTCAGATCCCTCACATTGGGGCAGATTCTAATTGCATATTTAAAGATTCATTTGGATGGAGTTTTAAAGGTTAAATGTTGTATGGGCTTTTATATTGGCAACTTGGCAAATGTTGTTCCATCTTAATTGGTTACATCTCGATGAATGGAATTATTGAAGCCCTAAACCCTATGCAATACCATTTAGAATAACTTGGCCTTCATGTGGTGGTTCAAGGTCAATGGCTTTTATTGGATGAGTAATTTTCTACCCTAATACCTGCCAATTATTTTTTGTCCTTTTGTTGTGTTGTTTCTACCATGGAATTGCAATATATGTGGTTTATGTGGATGATTGGCCTCAAATGCCTCTCACCCAACCCAATCATTTGGTTGTTGGTTTTCCCATTAAATCCGCCGACCTTGATAGAATTAGGACTATTGATTAGGAATTGGTAATGATCTAGATTATGTTTGCATGTTCATCCATCCATTTAAAAGGGGACTAAAACTTGAAATGTTTAATATGTAATAAATTTTAGATATTTCCATGGAATTGTGGTTCACAATACATTTGTTTATATTGGATGAGCATCTGCTGCCCTTTTATGTGTCAATAGATTTCAGTTCTCTTCTCATGGTCTACTTGCAATGGAGTTATAGTATATATATCAATAGCTTTATGAGTGGCTTCAAATCCCTTTCCTCTAAACCAGATAATTGTCTTTTTAGGTTTTACAACAATTGGTTATTGACTAAAAATTAAACTTGTTTAACTTACATGCTTAGGACTGTTGAATGTGATCCCATAATAATGATCATTATGGTTGGATTTGCATTGATCCATTTACAAGGATGCTACCATTTGAAATGATATGGGTGAATGTAGATATGGGTGAATGGACATGGACAAATTAGTGGTCATAATATACCATGGCAATGTTCAAGTCGGTCTATGTAAGCCTTAACCCCTTAGGATAGTTTGAACTCTATCTTATTGATGATGGCCTTTATTTTGCAATTTAGATATGGCAAATAAGATGCTTGAAGAATGTTTGTTATCTTTACAATACTTTGGGTCTTGGGGCTAGTGTGATGTGTATTGGGCGCTTTTTAATGTCATATACTTTTGGGGTTGAGATTATTGTAATGAATTGCATTGGAGTGGGCATGGGTTTCAAATGTAGCCACATGCTCCACATGTTGCAAAAGGGCTTAGATGAATCCATGTTTCAAGTCTTATTGCATTTACAGGTAGTAACATGCATATTGGTGGCAATGGGAGCACTTTAAATGGAAAAGGGGGTGTTAAAATTATGTAAAACCAACCAAATGTAAGGAGTGCATTATGTACCAAAAAAAAGAAAAAAAGTCAACAAAAAGTGGCAGCCTATCACCACTAGGTGAAAGATGTTATGGTGCATGGGCACACTCCCAAAAGGACTCACATGCCCACAAATGAAAGAGGTGAGATCACCCACCCAAAAGGGGTAGGTAGTCAAGGATGTTGCATATCGACATCTTGACCTAACTATACGACACATGAAATGCCACACAAGGAAGCAATTGGATGCAATTTATGAAGGGCTTGAACAATAGTTTTACTGTGACCCACCTTAAGGCCAAAGATTATGGAGATTTACTTGACTAAACATTTCAAATCCATGAAGGCAACATGGAAATCCCAATGAGTAATGAAAGTGGAGAATTCATGACCGGAAAATTGTCCTAAAAAGTGTTGTAAATCATTGGTGACCTGTTGGAAGACCCCGATTGCCGTTATGGAAAACTCACACATGGTAAAAGTCTAAGCAATGGAACAAAATCCCATGGCACTTGGAAGGATGTCACTTAGATAGTGCATGGATTTGGAGGTAACATGTTAAATTTTCCTAGCACAAGTTGGTTTCATGAACGAGTGGGGCAATAAGTGGGATTGCATGTGGCCAGTTTGAAAATGCATGTGTTGGAGATTGTAATAATTCATTGTAAGTTGATTTTTGGTTTACATGTATGTAGGGATGCAACTAGTCTGATGAGGATGATGATGAAAAGGGCATGAACATATCATTTCATGTGTTATCTAGGCACACAACACCCATAGTGAATTAATGTCAATTGGATCATTGGGTTTAAGATGTTATAGTGGGATGTTAGTGGGTTGTTAATGGGATATTGGTCGCCAAATTAGATGGTGGTGACATCTTAGTCATTTGTGAATTGGTGATGTGGTACATAAAATTTAGATCACAATTTTGGTGTTGTGAAATTGTCTTGAAAAATGATTTCCCATTTTTTGTGGCATTAAGGGTGTGGGTGCAACTATCAATTTAGGTGACGAAGATGAGGTTGATGGGGACATGAACATGATAGATGGTGAACCAACTAATGACAAAAATATCATGGTGATCATTTGTCTTTTTGGTTGGTGGGTGGGATTGCAATGTAGTGACATATGAAGTGTGCAAGGGTAAGTGATTAACATAATCATTGGTGGCATTTTGAGATGCAAACTTGTTGCCAAATTATTAGTTACACATAGTTCATAAGGTTGGGCTTTTATTGGTATGTTATTAGGGGTAGTAGTTGTGTTAAAAAACCATGTTTAGCCATGCTTACACATGGTAGTTGGGTGCAAATTCTTTAAGGTGTACCAAAATCTTATCACAATGTCACCCTTTTATGTCTTTTACCTATTCATTTTTTACCACGTAAAAACACATTTATGGATGATTATGATGGAATCTAAAATTGTAATAGTCTAAAATATAATCCTTCTAAAATTTTTGACAACTTTTGATTCATTATTTTTTATGGGGATCAAAATATAGGGTGAAAAAGGAATGGATGAAAACACATTACGGTGACCCCCTTTAGTGCATTATTGGGTCTAGTATTATAATACATACAATATAATTGTTCCAAAAGCATGATACATTTAATTTTGGGTATCAATTTTTTTTTTGGGCCTTAGAATAATTATTTTCACAAAACTAATGTTATGTTATTTTATTTTATTTTAAAAATAATTATTTATATTGAAGGATGCATGAATATATTTATAGTGTACATTGGTATAATAGGGCCATAGTTTCATTTTGACTACACTAACTTTAGGGCTTCATTAGTCATTAAAATAATTAATTTAATGAAATAAAAAATGGCCCATCTAACTATGCTTGTCATATTCTATGTGGATGTGATTACTTGTCAAATTTTCAATTTACCACAAATTTATCGCATCCTTGCTAAAAAAATTCATTTTTTGAGATGAAAATTTTCAAATTGATCACATGATGTTTAAACATGGTTCAATATACCTTCAACTTTCATAAAGACTACAAATCATTTAAATTCTTTTTGGAGTATATTCGTGTTTTTAAGTACATAGGTACATTACATTCGTTTCCACAAATATATTCTAGTCTCCCACTTTATAAAATGAAACAAAATAATTTATTTTTTAATCTCTTGCCTAGATTATATTCTAACATAATATGCAAAAATATTGTGAGAATCTTTCAAAATTTTGAGGTGGGATACATTCAAACATGCACATCCTTGGAAAGTAGTACAATGTGACACCCAAGGGGGGTCACCGTAGCGTGCCTTCACTTGATTGCAATAAGGACTAGGCCCTTTTCGTCGTGTGTGGTACACCTCAAATTATTTTCACCTAGTTCAATTTGTTGTGTTTTTTTTGTATAGGCTATTAAAGGCAACACAAGAACTAAAAAAAAAACAAGGGGGTGATTGCTACCACACACCATCTACTAGAAAACAAGTGGAAGAGTGTTTTGGAGGCCAAACCAAAGGCCATGGGAACCAAAGTGGAGTCCATGGACTTTAAGATGGAATCCACACCAAACTCCTTGTTACACATCAAGGAATTGTTATTAAAAAATGTTGACAGTGGGGTCAAAACATGGTTGGGGTATTCAAAAGGACTGTCTCATTTTATATTCATTGGACCCCTTCACTTAAACATGTTGTTGAAACTTAATGACACATTCATATTGACAATTTGATTTTATTCATAGATAGATACATTACAAAGGTACTATTCTATGCATAAAATGTCAAATTTGAACAAGTTTAAGGATTCCTACCAAGTCCTTGCATTACTAAAAATTCAGGTTTTGTGCCACTACACAATTCCACTCAAATCCAATTTTAGTGGAATGGGATTTGTGCCATTCCACCATACATTGACTATAATGAACAAGAATGTGACAACGCCACCTTCTTGACTACCTAAGTGGAATGGGATTCATGGGCCATTCCACTATATAATGGTTGTACTGAAAGGGAATATGAGAATGCCACCTTTTTTTATTGTTTTTTAGTGGAATGGGATTTGTGCAATTCCACCATACATTAATGCAAATGGAATGTAACCATGACAATGCCACCTTCTTGACTATTGCCTAGGTGGAATTGAAAATGTTCCATTCCACCATAAATTGACACAAGTGGAGGGCCATTATGCCAATGCCCTCTTCTTGAATACCTAAATGGAAGGTGAATGGATATGTTCATGATTGATTGTGCAATTTATAGGGAAATTTTAAAAGACTAGTTGAACTTATTTATTTTGCTTTTATGTATATCACTAACCTACAACATAACAATGGATGGAACTAAAACACAACCCACCCATCTTGAGTGCATGTGTGGGCATCTACATGCAAAGTATAACATGGAATGTGCACTATGTCCAATTTCACCTATTGACCTTGGATAACCATGTGTAGTTTATTTAAAGGTGCATTTGCAATATATAACACAAACACATGGTCATTAATCTCCATGAGCAAGATTGATCATTTTGGCATATGTCACTTCATAGTTTTTCAATGAAATGTGTTCATTCACATAACAAGGTGGTCCATACATTACCTTCACTAAGGTGACAATTTGCTTCAATCACCAAACATTATGTCATTCATTTCATATTGTAAATTGGCCTATGTATCACTAAATCATGGTCACTTTGACCATCTTGTTTCTTAAACTAGGGCCATGATGTACCTCCCATGATTTGAAGGAATAATTTTTTGATTTCATCGATGTTCACTGCCAAGCCACTAACCTTCACCTCCATGTTATCCCACATAGTCTAGTCCATAATAAAACATTGAGACTTGTTGGTTTTGGATTACACCCTTGGTTTTTTCTTTTTTCTAGGATGGTTACCTACCACAGATAGATCAAGATACAAGCTTCCAATCACAAATATTGGCCAATATATATAACACATCTAAATATATGGTAGTGACTTATAATGTCATCCATGTGTTCAAATCATTATATTTTCATTCAAATAATATCATTCAAGATCATTATTTGTGACATGCTTTTCATCATGCAATCACACCTAGCCTATTTCATTCAAGCTTGTGTTAAACACGTGTGTTTATTTAAAAAATGTATATTAATTTTGTTGATCCATTTCATTGTATAGTTATACCATTAATGATGCACTCCCAAGTCCTGGGTTGAACCCACTTGAAGGTCCAACAATGTGTAGTTGCAGAAAAGTGGGACTTGAGGGGCGCTCCCGACTTCCAGCACTAAAGAGGGGTAGAGGGGCGTGGTAGAAGTCCCGGGATTAAACTAGGAAGATGGACTAGTAGATCAAGCACGAATCTGCATCCAAAACCAACCACAAGAGGGTTAGTTCACATTTGGGAACACCCTTGGGTGTTGGGACAAGCCA
>Ga0116227_10001953_pt1 | contig 47058 bp, 32 predicted proteins | sample S1TSphgellanicum_FD_89693 | JGI IMG/M metagenome (GOLD analysis project Ga0116227, IMG submission 89693) | Host-associated microbial communities from peat moss isolated from Minnesota, USA - S1T2_Fb - Sphagnum magellanicum MG | ecosystem: Host-associated > Plants > Peat moss > Unclassified... | reverse complement strand
TGTTGTGTTTTTTGGGTGTTTGGGGGTGGGGGTGGGGGGGGGGGGTGGGGTTGGTGTTGTGGTTTTGGGAGCTTTTGCATGCTCTGAAATGAAGTATCTTTGTCAGACTCTGAAATCTTTGCGCGCCAGCTGGTAGTTCTTTTTTCTAAGACGGAAGCTGAAGATTTGAATTAGGCATGGCTTCTTACGCTTTTCTCGTGTGTAGTTGGCTTAAGATCAAGAGCAATGCTGTTATGGAATGGTGAGAGCAAAGGAACAGGTTGAGGATCGCGGTGCAATTCTGCTTTCATCTATCTCATGTGCCTTGATCTTCCAGAAATGCGCGAATTTCACGTGTGACGTATGAATGAATTGCAGTGTTTAGGTGCGGGCGACAGTAGTAATGGCAACTGCGCAACAAGTGCGAGAATGGACTGGACTGCAACAGTTTCCTGTTGCAACACAGACAGCCCTAATCAACGCTCTTGGCAAGCTGCGCCAACAGGTTGAGCAACCTCCCGCGGTTTGGGGCGTAGGTCTGACTTATGTTGTTGTCTCTTAGTTGATTTTCCATGTTAATTTGTGATCAGTACAAAACCACCAGGTTGCGATTGCATGAATGAGGTTGGTTCCTCAATGTGGAAATACTTGCTCAGCAGAGACTGTCAACATTGGATCGATTGGAGGGCTTCGAGCCTTTTTGTTTTCCATGTAAACCATTGTATATTGTTGAAAGTAGCAGCTTGCTCGAGATGATGATGTCATAACCATTTTCGAAAGGTTGAAGGTTGTGAAAGGTTTTGTGGCTATGCATTTCTGGCATCAGTAGGATCTAGGGAGGGTGAGTGTGAAGGGTATTTGCTTCAATATGACATAGTTAGTGTGTCTGGGGATGGTGTTTGCAGAGTGTGGACACTGTTACGGTGCTTGTGTTGGGGAAAGGTGGTGTTGGGAAAAGCTCTACTGTCAACTCTCTAATTGGTGAGAGGGTGGCAGTTATCAGTGCATTTCAGGTACATTTGGCATCTGCAGTAGACATTTGGAGATCCCAAGCAATTGCTTCAAGGAAGAATTTGCTTGTTAGATTTTTTGGCTGTTGTCCTGTATCTATATTGTTGCTACTCACTCAGGAGGAAGCAACAGCGTTTGAGGATGAGCAGAGCAGGGTATAATGGAAAGAAAGTAAAAAATCCCTGCATTCGACAAGAGTTGCATACCTGCTTGGGTAGGGGTGAGACTTGTGAAGGTGGCATGATAGTGCACAGACTTGCAATGGTGCACAGGATAAGCATGCTATGCTCATGAAAAGTTTCTTCCTCTTGGCATCTGTGTACTAGTCAAAGACAGACATTCTCCCTAAGCTCAGGGTTTGACTACATTGTCCTAGGGTTGGGAGGGCATTGGGGTCTGTACCAAGTCCTCACTGTTTTTAGCAATTTTGGGTCACCTCCTGCTGGTGACCTGACCCAGATATCCCACACATCTAGTCTGCACTTTTTCAACAAACTCAAATCTCACCTTTGACATCCACTTCATCAGCTAAGAAGGAGCTAACATATTCTCTTTCAAACACTGGAAGTGGACTCTTGGGTATTGCATTTTCAGAGCTTCTCTCCCCCACAGCAGATGTAATCTCCAGTGGATGACATCATGATGTTGAGTCATTTTCAATCTAGTCTGGGTTCCTTTAAGTTGGAAAGCTCATTTCAAAGGTTTTCACACCCCTCTGCAACCATTGACGGGAACAAGTGTAGTGATATTTGTTTCCAGGTTCACTTATCCAATTACTTTTAGCACAGTCAATCTAGATCTGACCTTATAAGGTATTTATGGTCTGCTTTATTGTGCCTCTTCTCCAGGTTTGTGTGACCTGTGTGTGCATCTTCTCTGCTACAAAAAGACCCTTTGCAGCAATGGAGAATTGTTACTGATAAAGAGTACATGTACTGACATCTGAGTGCAGTCAGAGACGACAAGGCCCATCCAATGTGCACGCTCAAGAGCTGGCTTTACTCTGAACATTATTGACACCCCAGGCTTGGTGGAAGGAGGATGTGTCAATGATCAGGCACTTGACATCATCCGAAGGTGCTTTTGATTGTAGTGTAGATTGGTCGAAGAGCTGCTTTTTCTGGCATGGTTACTCCTTTTCTGTGGTTATAGATGTTCATCAAGTCATTGAGGAATGTAAAAATTGAACCAACAGTCCATCCTTGTGGAGGTAAAATAGTGTTTTGAGGAATTATGTGAACTGCTTTTGCAGGTTCCTTTTGAACAAGACCATTGATGTGATGTTGTATGTTGACCGGTTAGATGGTTATCGAGTGGACAACCTGGACAAACAAGTCATCAGGGCTATCACCCAAAGCTTTGGATCTCAAATTTGGCGCATTGGGGTGGTTGTTCTTACCCATGCACAGTTCTCCCCAGCTGATGGAGTTGAGTACCTTGACTTTGTGTCAAAAAGATCAGCAGCTTTGCAGGCAGTGATCCAAGAAGCAGCAGGTCTAAAGAGGAGTGAGAAAGAGGTAAGGAATCTTTACTAGGAATACAACATGTAGAGTTCTTCTCAGTTGCAGTTTAGCAGATGATTGGCATTCTAGGAGCATGAAGACTATGGCCTAGAGGGCAGAGCTCATGTCCACCTTATCAGTGCTCACAGGTTCACCATTTGTTTTAAACAGCTATACAGGTAGCTGGGGGTATCAGTTGTTGAGACTGCTCAAGCCTAGTGGCTTTCAGGTCTGTTTGCAGTTGAAATCTTACAAACCAGACCTGGGTAAGCATGTCACTCTTTCCATAGGAGTTTGAAATTCCCAGTGACCTATAGAATTCACCTTAGTTTAGAGGCTGAGATTTATTAGAGCAGCCCTCAATTGATGAGTAGAGGTTGTCACAACTACATGCTTGGGTGTATTGTGTAGGTACCAGTAGTGTTAGTTGAGAACAGCGGTCGTTGCAATGTCAACTCTGGAGGGGAAAAGGTTTGCCCTCATTTATTCCATGTTCTCTCTCTTTAAAAGCACAACTAAGATGCTCAGCTTGATTTACTTCCTGATTACAATGTAGGTGGATGTAGCACCCATAACTTGCAAGCCTGAAAGTTTACTTAAGTCTTTTGTTTGTTGGATGCTCTAGGTTCTGATCATGTTCAAAGTATATAGTGGTAGCTGTTCTGGCGAACAATAGTTGTCTGAGAAAAGTCCCAGTTCCACATTAATGAACCATGAAATCAAGGTTGAAGGAGAAACTCATGTTGTTAGAATTTGATGTTGTGTCTTGTTTTGCACACAATGGACATGGATCCATTTTGGAAAACTGACACCAGTAGAGCATGGAGGTGCAGATCCTTCCAAATGACACTGTCTGGCTCCTCAACTTGGTAGAGCAGATAGTTGAGGTGGCTACTGGTGAGAGCAAGTCAATTCTGGTTGACAGCAAGCTGATCGATGGCCCTAATGCTAACCAGAGGGGCAAACTTTGGATCCCTCTTGCATTGCTAGCTCAAGTATATTTTTCACCTTTCAATTGAACTGACTACTTCATTGGTCTGACCTGACATGCACATGAAAACTACAATGTTGTGCATTTATTGATCATTCTAGAGTAGGGGTTTGGCAATTCTTGCCTTGAATCTTGTAAGGGCTGCCTGGCTTCTGTGATTTTGAGTGCTGTTTTCATGCTATGGGTAGAGGATTCTTTGCTTGGTGTTCCCAGTTTCAGATGCTGCTATTGAAAAGTCACCTTGGTTCTTTATGGTTGGGTGGCAGTTTTTCTTAATTGTTTGGCCTATTCACAAGTCCATTAAGAGGGACTTGGAGAAGGAGAAACAGCAGCGCCCACATTGGGAGGTAAGGGCTGAAGAGTTTGGCCACAGTGCAGGAGTCTTTGAAGATGATCGTGCTGACGAACAGGCAATCACTGAAGCTCTTCAACAAGATGACATTCGGTTGGACCAGCTAAATGACTTTGATGATGAGGAGGGTGACTTATTCGACTAGTATCATCTTTTCTGCACATCACACAGGAGTGGGATTGCACCTTACTGAAAACATTGCCTGATGTGCAAAACATTAGAAGGTCAAGAAGTCTGTGAAGCCTTGTTTTTACTTGCAGACAAAGAATGAACCATAAGTAGGATGAGGAAAATTTTGTTTTGCCAAAGTTTCATGGCCCAGGAGAGCCATTCACAATTATGACATTCAATTGAAAGGTGAAAAATATACTTGAGCAGTAGGATTGGCAAGAGCATCCACTTCTGTTGAAATGGCTTGAAGTATAATTCAACAGAACAATGTGATGGAATGTCATTAGCTTTCTTTTTCCCGTTGGCTATAGGGGATGTCCACATATTTTGCAAGGCCTAAAAGTCCCCTTTTGACAATCTTTTTCACATCCCTTGTTGACATTGTTCAATGTTACCATCTCACACTGCAATGTTTGACTTTTGATGATAACTCTTCAAAGCTGCATTATGGTCTCCTTCAGCTATTACATTTAGTGATTACTTGCTGCAACTTTTTTAATTCGAGGCCACTCTTAATTTTACGTCAAGGTTTGTGAATTTGGAACCTGATCATTTGTTCATGGGTGAGGCTGTTCAAAATCATGCTTGTAATTCCCTTGGAAGTTGTCATGGGTTGGGCATGATTTTGTGGCGAAAGCAGACCACACAACCTGAGGAGAGCAAGCACAACCATGTTGTCCCATGGGTTTCTCAGAGAGTGTAGTAACTGTCAGTGTTCATGTGTGAAACACATTATCACATTGCAAGTTGTGAATTCCTCATTTTTTTCCCCTGGAGCATTGAAAGCAGAGGCAAATGAACTCTGCAATTCAGTACCATAGTAGGCTGCAAACTTGAACAAATCATATGGAACATGATATCAGCACGGTGCAAACTGTGGACCACGGAAGCAGTCTCTTTTATTGTACTGGGTCTTGTGAAGACCACTCTATGCCCTGGTGATTTACAGGTCCAAACCCACTTTCATTCTATTTGAAGGCTGTACTTCATCCAAAGTACAGTGTACAGGCCATGTTACTCTTGCAAGTGGATCTGCTCTGACATTTGGCCGGTATCGTCCACTACAAGCAGCAGCAGTAACGGGTGGTTGTTGCCTGCTCTCCAAGAATGTAAATACCAAAGCAATGCAAAAAGTGTTTTGTATCAAAATCAGCAAGTAAAATGATCACAGCTTCAATTCTGTAATCTCAAATTCTGCAGCAACATATATAACCTTGAATCATGACTAGAGACATCCAGGTCTGCATTTCAGTTGCTGCAAAATCAAGACGTTCAAAAAGGATAAAACTGATTCTATTGGAAAGAATGACGTATCAGTGAAATAATTACCTTACTGGAAAGAATTATATATATGGACCAAAAAGGTGTGGTTGCATGCAAAGAACCTTGGGCTTTCTGTCAGCAGTGGGGTTCGAACCCACGCCCCCTTACGAAGACCAGAACTTGAGTCTGGCGCCTTAGACCACTCGGCCATGCTGACCACGGAAAAACTTTATTAATAATTATATATATAATCTTTATAAATTTGTCATTTTACCAGGACCCAATATCTCCAGATAGAAAATCGTTGAACACCTAGCAATTTTTGGTGGGGTGATTTTAAGCTTTCCAGGGAAGAAACAATCTCTTAACTATTCAACAGAAAACTACTACTCGACTTTTCATTCCAAGTCATCTGCCTGATATTGAAAAAGATCCTATGGGTATGTTCTTTACTCCATGATTCAGCTGTTGGTTCTTGTTAAATTTTCAGATGTAATCTTTCAAACATTCATTTAGGCTCTGCAGGCAATTAGCAGAGTTGAGATTCCCTGTGTTTATTGTGTGCTGTGGTACTTACTGAACTGCTGCCACGAGGAAGGGCTACTGTCCCCAATAGGGGGCGGACCCAGAGGGACCCGGTTATATGTAAGGTTCGTGTCAATATAGTAACTCCCATCATCTATAGCATGACAATTCTTGGTTTGACACAATAGGCCGACTATAATGAGCATTCTAACTCAGTTTCATGCTGATGTTGTTCTGCAGTGGAGTAAAACTTCAATCCAATAATAGAGCGATAAGATTTCTGGTGCTAAATGATATCAGTCACGCCTTGTGCAAGGTCTTGGCTTGACGTTTCTTTCCGGGACTAACCTACATATCTTCAAGTCTGCCTCCTGTTCTGGACGTTTGCCGGAGAGAGCAGATAGGAGATACAGAAGGAGAACTATTATCCTTGCTTCGGACCATTAATTGCAAAAGTTAGAAAGGTTAGCATTTCTTTGTGCACTGCATTCTCAAGTTGTGCATGTTTGATGGCAGACAGGAGCAAGGATGGGCTGCTCAATTACTGCAGCCATGTTGCCCACCTTGGTGGAAGACTTATCCTCCTTTCTTAAAGAGAGGGGATGATGACAAAGCTCTAGAGAGAGGTGCTTGAGAGGAGAGACAGATGATGGCATGCCTGGTGCTATCACAGGAAAAATGCTTGTAGTATAGTCATGAGACCTGCAAACCAGTGTTTGCAAACATGAGAATTGCAGCTATTTGACACACAATTGACCCAAGATTTACAGGCAGAAGATATTACAATGTTGAAGAATAATAACCCATGGTAAGAATCTAGCATGGGGAAGGCAGATGGGATGAGCCCAAATGGTGAAGTAGCTAAGCAAGCTCAATCTAGCAAGATTTATCCTGCAGGTGTGAGTACCACAGATGTTGGCAAGCCTCTGAGTTCAATCAACAAAATTTCTGTTTGATGCCAGAAGAGAGCTCAGTTTGGAGGCTGTGGGAATGACCAGTTTCAAGCACTTAAGATTCAAAAGAACTTGTATAGAGAAAGGAATAAGTTTGAGGTTTCTTTGGCTTACTGTGGATTTCTACCTTTGTCCTCGTTCTTTCCAGTGCTTTCTCCTGACATCAAATTCACCAGCTAACTGTGCACATGTGCATTTTATTGCATTTGACAGTAACAGTATCTGCCAGGTATCTTTGAGACAGACCCAAAACCCAAACCCTGTGTGTTAGCTGCAAAACTGGTTATTGAACCTCCAGTTGAAGAGTGACCAGGTGAGGGTGATCACAGGTCATAATACTTCAGGTTTAAAAAATGGTATCTATGGTTTCTACTGTATTTGCTAAACTGAACACCTAATTTTCAGGTGGACCTGTGAACACCTATGATCATGTGCATGGTCAGGGAACTAGTTGCATGTGCAAGGATACATCAAACATACCTACCTGAAGGCAGGAAAGTGGGTATCTTCATTCTACCATCATCTGTTCTTCTACCATAGAAGCTGGCCATGTGATGACCTTCTCCATCTTTTAGCATGAGTTTCCTTGCTAAGCAAGTGTTCAATTGCAGCAGTAGAAAGTTCTGGATGTTTGTGTGCATGTACATCAACTCTTCACTGTATTTTGTGAGTGTTAACAACTCATGATTGGTATCTAGAAGGCTTGCATAAATGGGTTGGTCTGTTGTTGTCACTACATGTGTTTTATTTGCTTCCAATCTCCAATAGGTTAGTCTTGAATTCTCTGTTCTAAATTCTAAATACAATTGAGCAATACTTTTTTACTTCTCACTAGAGGTCTGAACAATGCCCCACTTTGAAGAAATTTGAGTTGGACATGTAACATTGACCGCTCATGAATCTCAAAGTTCACCACAAGATACAAAATGGAGTAAAGCATTTGTGGACAAGGTTGGGGTGGGTGATCACAGAGAAATCTAACATGCAGGTGCAGATGCAGAACAGAATTTTTCACAGATCAAAGAATTGGTTACAATCTTGATGACAAGAAAACCTGGTGCAGAAGAATGAGGCACAAGAACAACAGGTACACAAACTGCTCTAATGAATAACTAGATACCAACCTTGGCCATCTTGCAATGACTTGAACAAGAAGTAGGAGGGAGCTCAATGTGTATTCGTATGCTACCCATTATGATTTTCACCTGGGAGTGTCCTAGTCATTAGGGGAGGGCTAACGATCACAAAATGGGTTATTTCAAGTGTTCCATTATGATTTTCACCTGGGAGTGTCCAAGTCATTAGGGGAGGGCTAACGATCACAAAATGGGTTATTTCAAAGTGTTGTACCAAGGGACTTCCTAGTCCTTCGGGGTTGAAGGAGCAATTCGGTTAACTCCTGCTGCTGCTCAGAGATTTTTAGTGTCTAAACTTTGGAGACAAGGATCAGTCAAGCTTGCTCCCCAAAGCAGAAAAAAGATGAAGAAGTCTAAGAAGAAGAAGATGATGATGACGACGATGGTGATGATGCTGATGGCAGTGAAGAAGATCATGGTGCGCATCGTCAATTCTTTCCCCCCTCCTCCTGCTATATCTGGAAAGCAAGGGAAGTGGCAGGCGTTGAAGATGCGGACAGCAAGGGCATGACAGCACATAAGCGGTCAACAAGTAGAAAAGACGAGAGAAGAAGCACAACTACGAGAACAACGACTATGAGAAGAAGAAGAACAATAGTTCTACGAGAACAAGGACTGAAGAAGAATAACAACTTCTAGAACAAGAAGTAGCATGGACGGATCCGACAACCAAGGTTGTGGTGGCAGCCGTGGCGAGGAGGGTTCCAATCCGATTGGCGGCACGGACGACCAGAACCGCGATCCTCAAGCTTCAATGTCCTCGCCAACTGACGATCAGAAGCACAATCCGCAAGCCGTGGTCTCCTCGCCGATTGACGGCACGGGCGATCAGAATCGCGATCCCCATGATGCTGTGGTCTCGTCGCCGATTGATGGCACGGACGATCAAAAGCGTCAGTCTCTTACTATAGGAATCTCCTCTTCCTCGCCTATTGGCAGTACGGAAGGTCAGAAGCGCGAGGTCGACGCTGTGGCGGTAGACTCGCGGTAGGACTGATGATAGGGAGGAGGATTGCAAGCGAGAGAGATTATCATAGGTTTCAGATTGGTGGATCTGCTTCGGGAGATGTGAAGAGCCTGCTGGTGCATGACACTGGGCTGGAGCCCCAAGAGCAGCACTTGCTATTCAAAGGGCAGGAGAAGCAAGACTATGAATTGCTGCATGATGCTGGTGTGCAAGACAAATCCAAGCTTCTCCTTGTTGAGGATGCTGCTGCTCGAGAGCGGAGGCTTCAGGAACAGCAAAAGCAGGAGCAATTTGCGCGTGCCTGTCAAATTATCTCACATGATCATGCAGATGTCGACAAGCTGGAAGAACAGGTCTGTGTGTTCATACACCTATGCAAGTTTTGTCCATGATCTGTTCCTTATCAAACACCCTCTTCCAGGCTGCTTTGCTTGATTGTTGGTGAGGTATCCAAGTATATTTCTTTCTTTCTTGAGACAATAACAGAATCATGTTCATTTATTTTGCTCCCCCTTGATCATAATCCTCATGTCCTCCAACAGAAAGGACCTCATGTAGCCATCTCTTCCCAACCTTATGACTTAGGCTGGGTAATAGTACAACTTTGTCTAGCAGCTTGTGTATGTTCTCTTGGGCTTGTACATGTTGAAATGATCAGCTGAAATGGTATTTGACAGATGTCATATTGTCATGGAAGTGAGTGCTCTGCTGCGAGTTGTCCTTCTCTCACATGAATAAGGTCTAAAATTTTGTCATTTTGCCATTTTGTGAGTTCACTATTGTTCTGTTGCAGACTCCACCATCAATGTTTAATTACAGATCCCTTTCAGAGCACTTTTCCTGGTAAAGAAGTTGAAGAAATTCTTTACTTCTGATTGTAGTTATCAGCTTGTGAAGCAACAGCACAAAGTGGAGCTGGATAAGCAGAGAGAGATCTGGCTGGTTTAAGTGAGATGCCTGTGCAAGAATTCCTGAAGCTTGATGCTGTTGAGGCAGATTGAGAGGCCAAAAATTCCAGGAAGGCAGAGGTACCATAACATATGCCTATTTCAATTTCTTCTTTTTCTGTGCAATGATGTACATCATATTTCCCTTTTCCATCATATTAATTTTATCTGGATGTGTTGTTACTGCTTTTCATACCTCTAGTTACATATTTATGCCATTTGTCCAAATGGCCTGATGCAAGGGCTTGTTATTTTCTTAACCGCTTATCACTCTCAGAGGCTTATGGGATGGACCCTGGAGAAAGCTACTTCAAGAATTGCAGCAGTGATGAAATGAGCAAGTGGAAACTGTGCTCCCCATGGGCTTGTTATGCTAAATTCTAGCACCCAACATGTTCCAAAAACTGTTGGCTGGTTGATTGAGTTGTGCTTTAGAATGTTATTGAGATGCTCTTTTTAATTGAAGCTTGATTAACTTTTGCACACATTGACATTACAATTTCTTCTGGTGGCAGGTTCTCTAGTAGTCGATTGTTGTGACCAACATCTTTAGGTTGCTCACCAAATCTATTCTCAGCAGTTGAATAGCCTAGTGTTTCATGGCATTAATTGTTGATTGTCTGAGTTTGAAGGAGCTCATGGCAATTGTAAGCAGTGGGTGCCCTAATCAGTGACACCATACACTGACAACCAGATTTATCATTGGTAATTCCAGTTTCTGATCACTGCTTGACAGGTGATGAGGGTTCTACAGCTTGATGACACTGTTGATAGGCTAAGAAGAGAGAATGTAAAAACCCATACTGACCAAGATTCAACCACCAACAACTGCACCTGAGCCGCCACCAAGTGAGATTCAAACACCACCTGAGACAAAAACACTGGGGCACACAAAATGGGAGAATCAACCACCCACAACTGGAACGGAGCTGCCACCAACCGAGAGTCAAACACCACCTGAGAATGAAGTGGTGGCAACCACTCAATGGGAGACACTTGGACTGATCTTGGGAGCAATATAGGCAGTGCCTCTGCCCCTCCATCCAGCAAGCCTGTCACTGCAAACTAGTGAGACTTTTTTATTGAAGGCTAGTATACTAGCCTTCAACTTCCAATTTTGTTCTTGTAAACTTTATGCAGGGGGTTTTGAACAAATCACCAAGTCTTGAATAAGATGCAGAAGCCAATAGTTGTAGCGATTGCCCTTGTATATACTCAGTGTGTCTGGTCCCTTTTGGAGGTTTATTGTAAGAGAGGTTGACACAGCTACAGTTTACTTTTGCTATCACATTTTTTTGTCAGTCAGCTTATGACAGTTGGTCACTCAATGTATGTTGCCATGACTCCAATGTAAAGGGCCTTCCAAGTTCACTGTCAGAGAACACTTGTCAGTATTCTTACTTGAGGCATATAATAACCATGCATAGGATTGATGGGAACTATTAGATTGCCAACAGCAGGAACAGTAGACTTGTGGGGAATTGTCAACAACTTGGGTACAGAGGATATTCGCACAAGCATTGGAAACAGTAACAATTTACAAGTTTGACAAATTCCAAGTTTTCATCTTTGGCATTTCCAGGTACAATCTGTAAGTGCAGGTTGCAGCTTCCTCAGGCCCAGAAATTGATTCAGGACATAAGTGATGGATTGTCATCTTTCAGCATGTTTCTTCAGAGTGTTTACATAGGCATTGACGTACTGTTTCCATGAACATTTAGGCAATGACATGAAAATGGTTTTGTTTCTGATACTCAAATTCAAAAGAGGAACTCCAGCTATCCAGATGTACAATGAAACCTAGGTTGAACAACAGTATGCATCATTCTGTGACCAAATATGAGCATGCTGATACATTCCCAACATCTACAGTAACCGGAGAGCATACAATACTAATGCTGATTCCTTCATCAGCATGTACTTCATGGTTCCATAATTCTTTTAACAAAAACACTCTCCAACCTTATCAATATCTTTGAACACCTAAACTGCCAATCATCAACCATACTTGAGAGACCTTTGTACACACTGCACCTGAACCAGAATAGATCACCTCAAGAACCACATCCTCCAAAACCAATGACAGGATTAGGTTTAGCTTCAATCTCTCATGATTGCCAGGGCCTTTCATCACCTGATACAAACAGTCCCTTGCTACCACTCAGGTATGCCAAAATCCAATCCATAAATGTAATCAGTCCCAATTACTGATGAGAAACATTCCCTGCAAGTTTTTCAACATCATCACAACATTTTTGCTGCTTCAGGGCTACACTGAACATGTATTCGTCTCAAATCAATGGAACACCAAAATGAACTTGTCATATGGTCATTTCATCTCTCCACATTGTGTCACTACTTATGAGTCTTGCAGCTCTCCTCAAGTTCTTCACTCTGAAGTGTCAACAACTCTGTGGTGTGAAGGAAGAGGTAGAGCTTCATTAGATCTACTTCAACCACAATCTCCAAATGACATCCAAAATGCCTCCTACATCCCCATACTTATCCAGCTCTTTTCCCCTGAACTGCTAATTTCAACAATCAGAGCTGGAGCCATGTTTGACAATTAATAGCCACTGCATTGCATCATGGCCAAAAAAAACACCAGTGCCATTGAGCTTCTGACTCCATGCTCTCCAAAATTCTGCAATACCAGATGTCTGTATACATAAAGGAGAAAATTCAAAGCTTAATCAAGGGTTCGATATATCCTCTGTTTTCTGCTGGTCATTTTCCACTTTTCATTCTGAAAGACCATACAGATTGCAATTAGAGATATCAACAATCCAACTTTGAAAGATGCCCACCTCTATCAAATCTGGCCCGTGGACTTGTAGGACTACTTTGACCAATTAGTAAAACTTCATCAGGTGTGCAACTCTACCCATTTTAATGCATGAAGGTAGTTTTGAAAACTTGACCTGTGTCTCTTTCCAGCCAAACCTGTCTTTACATAGACTCTGTACATGCTTCAAGAATCCTCTGCACCATCAGTGAGCACATTCCACATGCTTCTTTTAGGTGTTCGCCAGCACCTCCAAATTATATGCTTTGAAACCCTTTGCACCAACAGGAAGAAGTCTATCCACAGTAAGTACATTCCACATACTTCCTTTAGGTGTTCTCCAGCTCTTCAAACGACATGCCTTAAAACCCTCTGCACCAACAGGAAGAAAACCTTCAGTAAAAGCACAATCCATATACTTCTTTTAGGTGTTTACTAGCACTTCAGAGTTAGGCATTTCAGTTTAGAATTTCAAATAGATTCAATCAAGCCTCCAGGTTTCCAATTTAGGGTTACAGGTTCACCCAGTCGAATCTAAGGGTTCAAGAGAACGGTAAATTCTGCCATGTGGAGGTTGTTGCTGCAAATCGTGCTTGATAAAAAAAAACCAAAAGATCCAGTTGCGTTGATGTCGAGAGAGAGGAGAAACAAGGAAGACCAAGAGTTGCGAGTTAGGAATACTTTCAGAGTTCCACCAATGTTCAGAGTGTTGTTGCTTTCACCAGGGTTTATTTCTTCATTCTGGAAGATTATGAAAAAAATGCACGAAATTTGAACGCTAGGAATGAACCTCTTAAGACTTAATTTGAAAGATCAGTTAAGCTTGAAGAGCAGAAAAAGGCATAGCAGATTTGAGGGTGGAGACCTCTTGCGACGCTCCATTATCCAATTCAGCTTCTTACGAAAAGCTTTGCGTTGAATGCGTTTGTCTCGTTCCTTGCGAGCTAGTACCTTGAGCTCAGATGGTTTTTGATAATACTGGCGGCTTCGCAAGCGGCGGATGCAACCATCATCTCTCAGCCTCCTCATCAACTTGCGGATGGCCCTTTCTAGGTCGTCGTTAACCACCTCCACCATAATATGCCTCACTTGCTGTGGCCTCCACGGATTCCAAAACAAACTCTTGTTGGAAGACCCAAACCCTAATAATTCTTGTTGCTCACATATACCACGTCTTCCCGACCGCGGGTGCATCGAACACGCAGATTTGTTGTTGCAAGCTGCATCTTCTCCTTCTCTATGCGGATGATGAAGAAGCTGCTGCTGCTGCCAGACTCTCAGAAAAGCTGGAGCTGTAATTCCATGACAATGGAGAAAAGAGGAGGAATTCGAAACTGCAGTAGAAGAAAATTTCACGGAATGAAGAGAGTTGGAAGTTGGGATTGCAGCAACCGTAGGTCCGCCAACGCAAACTCCCCGCATCTTCCGCTGCCAGACTTGAAAGAAAGCTCTGATTCGGGCTGCTGCTGCCATTGTCTTCTTGCTTCAAGGAGATTGCTCGTCACCGCGTCCGGAATCCAAACCGCAAACATCATGTTCTCACTGTTTTACTTAATTGGAACCTTTCTCACCCAAACCGTAGATGACACAAGCTGTTAAATATTTTATGGTCTTTAGTGGGGCTCTTGCTTAATAGTAAAGCCCTGTATCCACAAAAAGTACAAGGCATGCATAAGCAAATGTGAACACACAAAAGGAAAATCAAGACAATCACAACAGTAGTAATAAAGTGGAAGTTGTAGTGCTAAAAGGCTATCCTCTATCACAAATCAGCTAGCAATGAGGTGCATTAGCTAGTATGTGTGGAAGAGATGAAGAAGTATGACTAAGTGTGGCAACCTGTTGAAGAATTGAGATGGTTTGTGCGCATTGGAGGCCTATCAACACTTCTTGATAATAATATATAAGCATTGAAGGTACTAGGGAGGTCACCTAAGGGCAAGCTATATTGGTATGTACACAAAAAAATAGCAAGGAATTAAAACAAGGATGAAAACAATAGTAAGTCTTTATGACAAAGGGAATGAAATCATTTCCTAGCGCTCGTTTTGTGTAGGATCGTGTTTTGTTTTGAGCAAAAACTATTACTACATGCACTGTCATCATTGAAGCTCATTGCACCAAATTTATACAAGTCAAATTGGTAACGACAACATCTACCAAGGTTTGAAACCCTTATTTATGATGATAATATCCACTCATTTATGTGTATGGTAGGACGAAAGGTGAGAAACCTCTATTTGTACATGAGCTCCACTTTCCGACATGATTGTTACAACTATATCTTAAAATGTATCATGGATCGCAATGATTTCATTTTCACATGGGCAATATAACAAATGGATCCTTGAATCATCGATGGTATGACCACACTAACATCATGAAAAATGTGAAACTATAGGATGTGGTATACTGAGACAAATACAAAATGTTATAAAAAAATGAATGAAGGATAAATGAAATGAAGGGGTGCCAAGACGTAACAATAACTTAGCCCTTGTTGCTAGACCTGCACAAGAGCAAAGATGTGCTCACACAATGTTCAAATGAGCATTTGTTAAAAGCAAAGTAATTTTTTGTTCGTGTAGTTGGTTCATCAAAGAAGATTACAATTGAAGATAGGATTACAACACTAAACTCTCAAAAAACAAGACATGTGAACAAATGATATTTGATATACATCACACATGTATTTTTTAGTGTTATTTGAAAACAATAAATATCAATTTTTACATGTGCCACCATATCAAAAAGAATAAGATGATCATATTGTTGAAAACAAAAAAACTAATGCAAGCACGATCAAAGCCTAACATCCTAAAAAGACAAGGACAACATGTCAATTTAAAGTTTAGGATTTAGATTCTGATTTTAATTTGGTATCATTTCTTAAATTAGTTTTTTTAAACCATTTACACATGATCTAAAAAAACTTGTCACCATTTTATATTAAATCCCTCTTGAGACACTAGCTAATGACACTATATCAAAAAACCTATATATATATATAAATATATAAATATATCACTAGTAGGCTAATGTTGCATAATTCAAAGAAATTGGGCTAAGAGCAAGGAGTTTTTCTTCAATATTATGATGTAACAATAGTGGTGATCATTCACAAGAAAAATTAGCCAAATTTGGTTACAGCTCTCAAAGGAAAGTAAAACATTTAAAAAAAAAATTAGCCAAATTTGGCTATAGGTTTCAGAGTAAAGTAGAAAATTTTAAAAATCCTGCTACATTTTGATGACTTGCTGGGATTTTTTCCTCTAAATATGACAATTTCAAAAAACAATTCCTTGAAAATTGGCACTTCTGTATGAACCAAACATCCACTTCCGTATGTTGTAAGTACTGGGCCTCCTTTTGAAGTTGGGTTCTATGCCTTGTTTATTTTGGCTCAATTTTTGATAAAGCCAAAGTGGGGATCAATTGTACAAAGATTTAGCCAATTTTTTTTATTAAAAAAATATGAAGGTAAAATATTTTTGGCAACATATTTGAACCAAGTATAAAAATCTGGTGTTTTTTCTCATTTTGATTTGATTTCTGACAATTGAAAATCCCAGACATCACTTCAATTTTCAATTTCAACTAAATTTTGCTAGAGTAAAATAAAAAAGGCTCGTTCTACATGACTTTGCAAGAAGTCAACAACCCCAGGGCCCAGACTACTTTCCTAAGAGTCAGTTTTATCATTAAATAATCCTTAAAATAGTGAAATGATTATTTTGGTTAAAATATGAAGTTGAGGTATGGAAAACCAACATAAGTATTGCAGGCTACAGTCCGGATAATTTCACTCCTCATATAACAATATAATTGTAGATCATATTTTTTAAAAATCAAATAAATCAAAAAATCTTGAAAAAATTCAATTATTCATCTTGTCAATATGAAAGCTAGTGTCTACAAAATTGTTGACAATTAATGCTATATCTTTTCTTTTGGAATGGTCGCAAGTGAAGCTAATATCAGAAAGCTTATGAATCACTGCCACCTCACAAAATTGAAAAATGAAACACTGTGTCATCTGGTTTAAATTGACATGTAAACATCATCGGCCACAGTGAACCATGCACCCACCAGAGCACTGTGAAGGATGGGTGGTAAGCGGCCAGGAAACAGTTTTCTGTTGAGTTTCTATGTACCATTAATGTATTATTGTCATGTTGAGTTTATTGTGGTCAATATGACAATAATACATTAATGGTACATAGAAAATTTGTCCAGATTTTACTACAAACTAAATATAATTTAGTTTGAAATTAATATTTTTGATTGCATGTTTGAACCACATGTATATAAATATGGAAATGGTCTTAAATTTTGATTGAATTGTGGTTATTGAAAATGAAAAATCACACTTTTGATTTTAATAGTTTTTTGGTTATATGTAATCAACCAAAAAATATTTTATTTTACTATGATTATTTGGTTATAATATATATATAATTGGCATCAATATTATTGGTTTTTGGCAAAACATCATCATTTAATGACCAAAAAATTAGATCTAGCCATGGAGATTATTTTTAATGTTACTATAACTAATTATTCTTTTTAAAAAAGGAAAAGAAAATGGCAATATCTTAGTTAAAGTTTAAGGCAATGGGGGCATTTGTGCATTTTAAGGTTTGAGGGTTTGCTTAGTTGTTTTTTGGCTCCTCCCTTTTGGTTAAACATAAAACAAATCGTAGCGTTAGTGTATCAGAGGGAAGGTGCAAGCTCAAGAAGGTGCCAGCTCAGGAGGAGGAGAGGAGAACAAGAGGTGTATGCTTAGGGGTAGGTTAAAAGGTCAGGAAGAAGAGGATTGGAGGTGTGTGCGTATGGGTCAGTTGAAAGGTCAAGAGAAGGAGGATGGGAAAAAGGCAACTACATGTTCATGAAAAGTTTAGATTGTGGTGAATAAGCTAGGAGGAGGAAGGGAAGAATGCATTAGTAATTAGTTTAGGAGGTCAGGTGTCAATCAAGTAGCAGGAGAAAAGAACACCCCAATGAAGGGCATTGTGTGCTCCAACTTCAACAATGAAGCTTTGGAGGTTCTAGTGTTGGTGACATCAACAATGAATTATCAAGAACTACAATGGATTTTCAAGAGGTTCGGCATTAGTGACGTCAACAATAAATTATCAAAAGCATCGCTGGACTATCAAGAGGTCCAATGTTGGTGATGTCAATGATGAACTGTCAAGAACTTTGATAGACTATCAAAAGATTCCAAAGGCAAGGGATTAGTGAATTGGGAGGAGGAGGAGTGTCAAGAGTTCGGAATTTAAACCCAACAATAAATTATATTTCCCTTTTGTAAGATTTTTTTTCTCATTTTCAAACCTAGGGCCTTCCAAACACAATGTAACACTTAGAAATAAAACCTTGACAAAAGGTCTACGTACTTGGTAATGGAGTTGGTTGATTGTAAAATATGAGGTTAATTTCAAGGATTTCATATGGTATTAGCCTCTTGAAAAAAAATCATGATAAATGCTCAAGCTCCAAAGTTTTTTCCTAATTGATTTTTTCAAAGGTTTATTTAATTTAGTTGAATTTGAAATTTATGGGTGTTAAGACATGCACAATCTACCATAGGTGGCCTAGAAAAAGTATGTGTTTTTGGCCTTTTCTTTGTGATATGCCAGTGTTGTCTAGATTTTGAAGAAGATTTGTAGCTTGCTAAGGTGCAAACATACAAAAATAGGTCAAAAAAATTTACGTTGCAAGTAGAAAACACAAAATTGTCAACTTTGAATCATAAAAAGTAAAACCTAATCTTTTAAAACATACAAAAAAATTACATGAGTGTATGTAGGATGGTATAGATATGTTTCTTAAAGCTTAAGATGTTGTATGTCCTTTTTTTTTTAACCTACTTTCACTCTACTTTCCAAATTTATGTCATTGTCCCATATTGCACAAAGTAATGTAAAAAGGTCAAAGCAAGATAAAGTATATAGAAAAAATAGACATATCCACTTTAACCTTGTGCTACTCATATAACTACCATAGAATAACATCAAATTATGTGAAAGTATGTATCAAGTAGCATTAGTTTGCTCTATTAAGTTTTGTAAGAATCTAATTTTTTTAAAATTAAAAGCAAATGAATTTTAAAAATAAATATAAAATACATTTGAAACAACTGAAAAATACATGTTCAAACCTATTTTTTGGTTTAAAAAATTTATGAAATCGATATGTCATACAGTAGGAAATGAAAATCAACATATGTTTTAACAAGTCATCAAAAAAAAAAAAAACATCCTTTTTGTAGGAACCTATTTGAAACCAAAAGCCCATAATGAAAATTAGATGTCAAAACCTTCTTGTGTTTTGAAAAACCTACTTACAACCTACTTTTACAATTTGAAATATGAAAATAAATGCACATTAGTGTAACCATATATTATATTTAATCATTAAAATGAAATCATTCAATGTTCCACAATTCTATAATGGGTTTTTGTTGTTATTTTAAATCTACTTGTTCTAGTTTTGACAAGGTAATCAAGTTGTTCACTTTATTTTTCTTACACCCAAAAATATATTAATTAATTATCATTTGACCAAAAAATTCATATGTCCTATTTTTAGACTATTAGAAGATTGTTTTGACATATAATATGCAAGTATTAGTGTTTGGGTTCATATAGAAAATCATGTTTTAGACACATAATTCTATTAATTTGGAAAATTAATTTTTAAAGGCTTCACATTATCATAATTGAAATATTCAAGTTTCAAAAAAAAAATATCAATATGCATGATAACTCAAACATCAATATCACAACATTTGAATAGTTAGATTTAGAAAAAGTATTAGACATTAACTTGTAATAAATGAATAAAAAGATGAAAGTAATAAAATACATGAAATATGACCATATATGGTTTATTTAGTATAGCAAGTACATTTTAAAATTTGTAAATTGCTAAAAGCCTTAAAATTCAAAAATGCAAACTCTACTTTTTCCCTATTTTTATTTTTTGAGCAAGGATCAGCAATTGACCTACTTTAGCATGCTTATGCCCACTAGTTTTGGGTCTAGTTATATTATTATTTAAAGTTTGTTTGGTGTATATGAAGACCAAAGAACCTCATTTCCTCCTACTTTCTAGGGCTATTCTATTTAAGATGTATTCAATCTCTTTAACAACAAATTCAAAAAATTTAAGATGGTCTACATGCATTCCAAGCTCTCTATCTTGGATTTGAATACTATTTTTTTTGTTCCTTATTTTTCTTTTTTGTTTGAATGCTTCTCACCTTGAGCTATGTTTTTTGAGTGGTAACCTAATATCATGACCAAGTAGCCTTTCTATTACTTTTAGAAATGAGACATAAACTTGGAGACACAAATATGGTATTCATGCTTTGACCACATGTTGGATTGATTACTACATACTTGTCCACACCCATTGTTAGGAGTTGATTGAACTAAGTGGGTGGGTAGTCATGGTAATTTGTCACTTGCATTCTTTAGGAAGGTGATGGTTTTCAAGTTTAGGGTTTAAGGCTTTTAAGGTCTAACAATTTAATGGAATGTTTTGGTTCTAATTTCATCAAATTTTTAAAAATTTCCTTTGAATGGAACGTTTAATGAATTTTTGAACTTGCTTTTTCAAATCCCTGAACATCTTTTTCCTATGGTTATGATATTAATTCTTCAAATTCCTAATTGTCCAATTCTTGGTTTTCTAAAACATATTTTCAATCAGATTCCACCTATTTACACATATCTTGAGGTTGGAGATTCTATATGTATTAGAGTAATACAACCTAGTTAGGATTTTTTCTCTACTAGTTTGTTTTGACAACTGTGTTCAATTAAGGAAACAATTTAGCTTTAAGAACTTGGTTTTTCAAGAAGAAATGTGAAATGCTTTGTAAATGTTTCTAGAAGGATCCAAAGGGGGATTCTTGGAACTATGATAAAGAAGCTAAGCAAATTAAAATTGGGGGTGATTAACAATTAGGATTTTTTTAATGTGGAAAGCAATTGGCTTAGGGTAGAAGGACAACTTTGAGTCTTGGTGAACTTGTATCTAACTTAGGTCTACATATGTGCAAAATGATTAATAAATAGATTATTGGTTATCTATTTTGATGAGTGATGACCATGTGCATTCATAAAACTTACATTTTTTTGCCCCTCATTCTTGAGATGTGTGTCACCTTGGTTTTGCCATTTTCAAAATTGATTGGGTTTGAGGTTGTCAAATTATGGTCAATAACCATAATTTTTTAAAAATAAAATTTTTAACTTCCATATCTAACTTGTAGCTAAATTTGCTTAAATTTTCTTGTGGAGTTTGATATGTTAATACAATATAAGTTGTAATGTACAACACAGATTTACTTCCAAACCACTAGGATAAGACTATACATATAATGGTAAATTATTCATGTGATTGTAATAACCTTATTGATGTAAAAATTTATCCATGTGAAAAATGGCAAAAAGGCATGTAATCAATGATTCACCTCATGGTGTTTTCAGTCCAGTATTCAAGGTCCTCTCCATTTCACTTTGATATAAAAGCTAACCAATGACTGTCCATGACAAATCATGGTTAATACATATTGGTATTTTGAAATTGTAGGGAAGATGTAACATTTTTGGAAAGGTTTTGATTTAATTCTAGTGATTGGGTACAATTTCAAATACCCTTCAAAAGAGTAATTACATATAAAAGGACTGAATATTTCAGTTTGAGTGATTGTAGCCACTGAACTCATGTCATTAGAGTAACCCAAATCTATAAGAAACCTTGTGACCAAATTGTCTTGTTGCTTCTTGAGATGTGATAGAAACTCAGGATGCAAATTTTGTATAATGGGCCTCCCAATTTCTACGTGGACTATTTTATCCTTCATCTATACCCACCATCAAGAGCTTATGAAAGTAAACTTGGGTTGGTCATAGCAATGTACCATTGCCAATTTGTGATGAAAAAGGTGATGATGGTCTCACAGTTTGCGAACAACTCTCATAAGGTTATAGAAACCAATATATTGATGTTGTTCTACTATGTATTGTTTTTTTTTCTTTAGTAGGTGGAAAAATATTTATTACAATTTTTTTCATTCTTCAAGTGTTTAACAACAAATTTTGTGTTTAATTTCTTCTTTGAGCAATGGATGATGTTCCCCTATTGTAGGAAAAACAAATGTGGTGTCAAATACCCTACAACTAGAATGTGTGGAAGGTTTATTGTCTTATGCCTACCTATTTTTTGCTTAATTTCAAGTAAGCATGGTAATCATCAAATGGATCTTGTCTTCAACAAATTCAAAAGCACATACATTGTGGAAGAAAAATCCATGTTATTTGGCACCTGATAGCCAATGTCCATTGAAAGCTTGAAGAGTTCATCATGGGTTAAGAGGAAATTATGTTGGTCATTCACCATGAGAAGTTTGCTTACAAAATATGTCAATTGCTTGTTGTCCATTGATTGGTGCATAAGAGTATATATGTTACAATGTGTATTGAGTTTGGCATTTTTTGTCTTTATGTCGTTGAGTATTCTTGTTGCGGCATAATGACACGTGCAAACTATTACAAGCTCTATTAGTACATTTGGACCCATACTAATCAGTGTATTTCCATTTGGGATGAGGAAGTCTTGGATGTGGAGCATTTTGATGTAGAGGGTTTATGTTTGGTCTTTTTACATCTATGTATGTGAATTTATGTTCTTGGCTAAAAGTAGTGGAATGAGATCCCATTTTCATTTCACATAATCAACACAACAACGTTTAAATATATGATGATTTGACATTTTTATGTGTATGAAATTGTGATGGTATGGTGCAAATGTTGAGGTTTCAACAATAGTTTTCGACTTGGAATCACATTTCCCTAAAGCTAGTTATGCTCGTGGAGATCAACCAAAATTTGTTTTACCCTTTTGTAAAATCTTTCTTTCATTTTCAAACCTAGAGCCTTCTAATGAATGTCAAAATGTGTATTGATTTTGGCAAATGGAGGTGGCTCTAATGCATGTCGAAACTTTGCATATCCCAATATTGCATTGGGAAAAAGAAAATGGTTGATAGATCAAGGCATTTTGGGACTGGAATCCAATATGGCAAAATGCTTTCATTCAACCAATAAATCTTTAAAAAGATGCCATAATTACCTTGGTGCCATGATTATAAATTAAATCATTCCTATTTGCATTACTTTGTATAGATTTAAAATTCCCTAATACTAATCATCTTTTCTTTCGTGTGTAGTTGTGGAGGCATAAATTGTATAAAAACTATTGGTTGGGCTTTACACTTCGAAGATCCCACCACCAATGCTTATGTAATTGTTGAAATTCTATCTTTTTTTTCATTGTGGGAGGGGAAAAAGTCTCCTTACATGCCCCTTCAGTGGTTTGAAGGAGGAAAATCTACAAAAATGGATGTAGTCTCCACCCCACACAAGTAATTAAATCTTACAACTTTTAGTATCTATATCATTGTGTCAATGTTTCAATGTATCATTGCACCAATGTTTCATTGTATCAAGTAGTTGATTTTATTAGTGTTCAATGTATTAGGTGGTTGATGTTTCAAGGTGCTAATGTTTTAGTGTATTAAGTAGTTAATGTTTTAATGTGTTAATGTGTCCATGTATCAAGTAGTTATTACAACAGTCCTTTACCTAGTTCTTTGTAAAATTAACCACATTTTACACAACCTATCCAAGTTCAAACGTCCTTTTTGAAAACCAAAACCCAAAATTTAATTCAATGAATTTTTAATTGGAATTCCTCAACTTTCATATTAGTCATTTAACACAACTTGGAATGATTAACATAATTTTAAAATGTCAAGAAAAAAACATATGTAAAAACATTCATAGTTTCACCATTATTCAACATGGTTTTGGCTCCTAGTTCTATATTCACACCTTCAGTTATTATTAATTTTATTTTCCTTGGAAAATGCTAAACACCAAAAATGATTCAGTCCATCAAGTATAATTTCTTCCTTCAAAACACATTCAATATTTTTTTTTCATGTGTATTGACTTTAATCATGTGTATTGATGTATGAACAATGGTCTTACATCAATATTCTATGTTCCAGATGTTCTTTGAAAACTAGGGCAATAAATCCCAGTGTCATGTTCTTTGGAAGACAACCACATATTCAAATGAACATTTTAGATTTAGAATTTGCCAAATTTTGGCAACCTTAAGCTTGGTTGGGGGGTTCCACGATGGATTTCTGAATTTTAGCCACTATTTCAATAGCCCTCTAGACATTCAAAAGGCAATATTTGTGACAAGTGCTTTGATCACCCCATCTTTGAAAAAGTTATGTTTTGGTATAAGGGGTGGTATTAGAGTTATAAAGTTGGAGGCCATCATGGGATGGGCCAAATCTCACCTATCATTGGGTGGAAGTGAGATTAAATATGAGACTATGGTAATACCTTATCATAATGAAGTACATTGCAATTTGCTTGCGTTGGAACCTTCCTACACCTTTCATTTTTACTCCAAGATTGGGGTACATGACTATTCAATATGTGACATTTTTATTTGGCGGATTTCATGTGGGGCCTTGTTGTAGTTACAAGGTGTCCATCTTGGTGATACTACATTTCATGAATTAGTTGAAAAGCCAATGTTGAATGTCCCCATCTTTACACAGGTTGGGAGTTAGGACTGTGGATATGCTATTTCAAATAACCTTTGCTAATACTTGGTTTACAAGGTAGGTTTGAAAAATCAAATGATTAAAGAACCCAAGGTTGGTTTTCAACACCAATTTATCTTTGTAATTTTTTCAAAACATAATAATTAGAATGTCAATATATAATAATCAATGTGATGTGTTTCAAAAAAATGTAACATTGTACCATTGGATGTGTAATTTATCACCTTATGTGTTAGTGCAAATCTTGAGCAAGTCTTGAAGTGCACCATTTAATCCTTTAGAATATCAAAAGCAAACCATCATGAAGCTTGTGGAGGAGCTTGAAGTTAAGGACACAGGTCGTGGCTATTTGCCACCACATAGACCATTGGTTGTCACACATACAAGCCCCAATAATGATTGTACTTTGTTGGATGTGACTATAGGTGTGCAAAATTCACATACAAGGCCTTTAGAATGTAGGTGAAGTAGTCTTCAAATGGCAAAAGGATTGGGTGTATCGTAAGTAAGTAGTAGGGAGGCTAACGTTTGTGCATGGGGGGGACCCCAAATGGGGATATAGGATAGATTACATAATTTTTTGGGAATTTTTATGAACTAAAACCTTCTATTAGACCCCATTTTGGTGCTCATGGTTGGGTGGTAACGTGCATGTATATTTTAATTTTGTGAATTATTTGTCCATTCTATTGTAATGTTATGAAGTATGGTGTTTACTTTAATCAAAGTTTGTAGTCATGAATTAGTTTGTCAATGTATTAACGTGACAATGTGTTATTGCGACAATGTATTAGTGTGTTTGTTTATGATTCTGTTATTATATGAATGCATGATTGTACAATTGTATATGTATTAATGTGTAAAAGTGCCAATGTGTTTATGTATTAATGTGTTAATCATCTAATGTGTGAATGTATCATTGTAATAATGTATCTATATTTTCAACCTTGGGAAGTCCCTTTCAATGATCCACAAAACTGAGCGATTGTGCCCTCTACAAGGTCGAGATGAAGAAGCATTAAAACCTTGAATTGATGCTTGCAAATGTTTCCATGTTGTGCATTGATGTAATTACAACATGCCCATTTTAATGTTGGGTTGTGGACGGTGTATTGTAGATGGGTTTTTTATTATGACATGACGTGTGTTAAACCACCATCATTAGGAAAACAATGTCACATTTGTGTCAAGAATCAACTGTGCCCCCAACAAGGCTCTAACCACAAACAATGGTTGGCATTTGTTGTTCACGAACTCAAAGTTCTTGTGTAGACTTTGATACCCATATTGAGTGAGGACATCTCCGATTAACTCATGGATGCACCAATCCACATGACAACCAACCGATTTATTTTTCCCTGACTTCAATTGGGCCTTTAATGTCACATGGTGATTTTTAATTATAACATCCGTGTCTTGCCCAACATATGGTAGATTTCGAAATCTTACCACCCACATGTGAATCTTATGTCACCAATTTTTCTCCATGTATTTCCAAAAGACATTCGTTATAAGGTACTTGCTAGTGACATACTGTAGCCTATTCATTGCCCACATTTTAGCACCTTTTCTAAATGGACCATCCTTGTCATACATGATGTTCCTTAGTTCTTGCAATACATTACTACATAATGTTGGGTCTTTTATCTTGATAAATGTTTATTTTTCCCATGTTTTTTTCACATGCCATAAACATAAAAAAATGACAGTGTGTAACCATATAGTCCTATAAGAAAGAAAATGCATTATATATGAAAGTTGGTGGATTTAAATACAATCAATGAACATTGATTCATGTTACATCCATTGGGGCAAATGACATGTATAACATGATGTAATATGTTATAGTAATGCCATTGTGCCATTGGTCAAACACCATCATGGTATAAAGGGGGAACTACCACAATTCACAATAGAGATATGTCAATTAAACATTGACAAGAGATATAATGAATGATTTATTAACAATTTCAAAATTTTAAATGTATTTTTTTTGTGTTCATTGATTTGTCTTATAAATCTTTCAATGACATTAAACTACATACATACTAATGCATTAGATCACATGTGCATGTATTATGTATTAGACATAATATATCACCTTTTTTCCATTTGTCCCAAAGGTTGCATCAACTGCAACACCCCTTTGGTGCCCATGTTCAACCATCATCTCCCTTTGCCATGGTGTTTGGATACATAGAGTGAAAGGCATGTTTTTTCCAATGAAACCACCATCTGCCTCTATCCTCGGTTTCTTAATACTAAAACACTGAATTGGTGTTTTGTTGAACCCATGTACACACACCTTTCGCATCAATTTAATGTAATTGGTATTTTTTTGAGCCAATTTCCTAGACAACACCTTAACATCTTGTTCAATGAAAAACATATCTTTATTTAACTCACATGTCCCTAACATGATGTTTTTCACATGCTATGACGCACTCCCAACTCCTTGAAAGACTCAAATGTGGGTCCAAGTAGAAGACAACGGAAGAGGGAGGAGTCGGGGCACGTTCCTTGACTCACAACATTTTAAGGGGTAGAGGGGCGTGTTGGAGTTCCGGGATGGGACTAAGAAGAATTAACAAGCTTCACTCACTCACACAGGCCTGTAGACCATTTTGATTAACATGATTTCATTGAATGAAACATAACTTTGATACATGCTTTAACAAATACAATGTTTTAATGGTGAATTCAACTCTACATCCTTTTTTCATAGAACCACCCCATTTCTTCCTAAAATCTCGTGTACCTTGGTGGCTTGTCCCTGATGGGATTACTTTTCCATTGATGTTCAATTTCTTTGGAACTGCATTATGGTTTTGTGTAATATCCTTCACAACCTTTGTGAGGTCATTGGGACCATATTGACATTGGTACCTATGAACAACCAAGCAACTAATTTTGTGCTACTTATGAACATAAATTGCATTACAAAACATACAATTAGTCATATATTTCATGTTTATAGAATAGTAAAATTAATTCATCGGATGGTGAACATCACATTTAAACATGTATAATATGTATGCAAATCTTGGTGCAAAAATGTAATAGAGGTTTAAATTTGAACCTTGAAAACTCAGAAACACTATTTATTTGTAGTTGTTGCAAATCATTATCAAGGTGGATGATGCGTTTTTTGCAAAGAAAACAACATCGTCCACCATCTTTACCTTCTTCACCAACTATGAAATCAAGCACTCAAATTGTGGGGATGAATGTAACTTCAACAAGGCAAGGGCCTTGTTGCATCCTAATGTGTTGAATGGCAACTTCCCACAACAAATCTTCATGATCAAAAAGCCCATCTAGTGGTGTTTGAACTACATTTTCTAATGTGTGCAATTTAGCTTGATGGCCATGTTCATACAAATGCAACTTCCCTTCCATGCTTGCAAAAACCATTGTAAAAGATATTAGTTTTTATGCACCTTATATTCAAATTGTGATGATCAACATACAATGAATTAAAAACATGGTAAATCTTTGATTTACATAGAATTAGGTCGTGCAATGACATGTGAAAAATTTGTAAAAATGACAAAAGTGTGCTCCAAAATAGCCTTGGAATAACACAAGAAAATCATGTGAAGAAGAAGTTTGTGTCAAGTTTGATATGCAAAAGTTTGAAAAATGTGATCCCAAACTATAATCTGTAAAATAATCCTCATTGGAATTCAACATATATTTATAATAAACTAACAAATGCAAATATCAACTATTTAAAGTCAAAAAGTGGCGGGAAATGTGTGACACACATGTTAGTTTTCCCATATGCAAATATTTCTTTCTCAAGTGTCAAATACTAGTAATACATTCAATGTATTGCTCACACCATGTGTTAGTAGCATAGTGGTGCATTTTGATTTAATTAATTTTTTTTTTACTTTACCCATACACTTTGAAATGTTGGAACCTCTTATCCATTTATTTTGAAAAAATTTCCGTTTTTTTTTTGTTTAAACAAGTTGTAAAATCTTTAGTGTATCAATAACACATGGTTAATAATAATTAGTTATAATATAAAAATTGATGGTTAATGTATTTAGGCGTCAAATTTTCATATGTAAAGTTTATTTTTCAAGTGTGAGAATATGTTTATAATACATTCAATGTATTGTTCACATCATGTTTTATTAATTAGCAGCATAGTGGTGCATTTCGATTAAATTAATTTTTTTACTTTATCCATACACTTTGATATGTGGCAATGTCTTGTCCATTTATTTTGAAAAGATTCTCATTCTTTCTATGTTTAAACAAGTTTTAAAATCTTTAGTGTATCTTTAGAAGGTCTTTAATGTATCAATAGATCATTAATGTATTAATAAATCTTTAGTGTATCAATGACATATGGTTAATAATAATTAGTTATAATCAAAAAATGATTATAAATGTATATTAGGTGTCAAAATTTCATGTGTAAAGTTTATTTCTCAAGTGTGAAAATATGTTTATGATACATTCAATGTATTGTTCACATCACATCTTGATAATAGATTAATGGTTTTTAACAACATCAATAATTGTTTTACCTGACCTATATACTTCGAAATGATGTGACAACATTTTGTCCATCTATTTTGAAAAATTCTCACTCTTTTTATGTTTAGAGGGGTTGAAAAAGTCTTAGTGTATCAAAGATCATTAGTGTATCAACACATCATTAATGTATTAATAAAATTTTAGTGTATTAGTGACATATGGTTAATAATAATTAGTTATAATTGAAAAATGATGGTAAATTTATACTAGGTGTCAAATTTTCATATGTAAGGTTCATTTTTCAAGTGTGAAAATATGTTTATGATACCCTCAATGTATTGCTCATATCACATCTTGATAATAGATTATGGGTTTTTTACTAAATTAACAGTTGTTTTACTGTACCTCTAAACTTGGAAATGTGGCCACCTCTTGTCCATCTATTTTGAAAATTTTCTTATTCTTTCTATGTTTAAATGGGCTGAAAAATCTTTAATGTATCAACAAATCCTTAATTTATCAATAAATCCTTGGTGTATCAATAACATAGGGTAAATTATAGTTAGTTATGATCAAAAAGTGATGTTAAATGTATGCTAGATGTCTAGTTTTCATATGTAACCATTTATTTTTCAAGTGTGAAATATTAGTAATACATTCAATGTATTGTTCACACCATGTGTCAACAGTAAATTGGTGATTTGGTACTAAATTAACAATTACTTTACCTTACCCATAAACTTGAAAATATAATAATACTTTATCCATGTATTGTCAAATTTTAATGTACTGATATTTTTTGATACATTAACAATTATAATATAGTAAACAAACCTTTAGATGTTAATTTATAAAGCTTTCTATGCATCTGATGATTTTGAAATTTTCCCCACCCTTCCTTACACAATACATATGTACCATAGGATTATGTTGATGATATAACATGATGCATGATGAGATAATGCATGATGGAATATGATGCATTGAGGCATTGCCATTTCGATACACAATGAAAAATAAATAAATAATCCGTACTCCTTGAAATATTTATTGTTAGGTTTAAAATGTCTTTACTAACAATTGTTTTCACTCCCGTGCACACAATTTCACTCTTGGGCAGGATGCCCAAGACTTCAAAAAGGTACTAGTGTAGGCACCTGGTAGGCACCTGCCATCAAAACCTGGCGATCATTTTATGCTGGGGTGTAGCTGCCCTTCTCAATCAAACTTGCTCAGAAGCTGGACTGGGCTTAATTAGCTGGCTTGCACATTTTGTAAGTGGTGCACATTTTGCAGCAATGAAATTTTCAGAGCTAGTATAAATGCAAAAGGGGTCATGATCTGTGCACAAACTCTCTTTTGGATTATATGAACTAGGGCTTTTTCCAGGAAAAGGCCTTTCTTTTCTGTTGCATAATAATGCATTAATCTACACCCTTTCCAAATTGCAGGAGACAACTTAATATACTATGAAATTTGACATCACATTATTCACATTTTTCTTTTTCAAAGTCTAATATCTGAACTAACCTGAAGTACATGATCTGAACAAGCTGCACTAAGTATTAAATTAGCAACAGTCCTGTAACAGCAGGTTCACACTGGACAAGAACACGGTAGAAACAGTTCTATCATGGCATGTTCACACTATCAAGAACAATTGAATGCAACAGTCCTATGATGGCATGTTCACACTAGATAAAGAGCACAGTCCAACTTTGGGCTCCTAAGTACGTCAGTGAACTCAAAAGTCCACAGTCATTAATTGCTGAATTAAATTTATAGGATGATCCAGCTTCTTGAGGGCAGACTGACTAATCAGCGATGTACCTTGATGAAAGCACTATGATATGCTGGTAGGGTATTGAAAGTCTGCTGAAGGGTATGAACACTAGAGTGCAGCTGGAAGCAGTCTTGACCAATAAAAGTGAGATTGTATACAAAGGCAGCTGTGCAAGCACAGTCCGCCAAGCAAGCGGCCTGGCATTGGGCTTTGCTGGTAACCAGAGTAGATGGGTAAGTTGGAATGAGCTCTCCAAACCAGTAGAAATTGTCCAAGAGCGAGTAACCTGTGCCATCTAGCTCAATCAGTTCCACTGACGGTCCGCACAAGGAAGTCAGGGGCTTCGCTGGTTTGCATCCCTGACTCAGGTCTGAAGGATTTATGGGCTGGAATTGTGCGGGACAGCCAATGCACTTCTGATCAGGCCCGTAGACTCCAGAACATAAGCCATAAGGACCACACCCATTGGGAAAGTCGCACACGGAAAATAAAGCTTGGAAGTTTAGCTTCCAAGATCCGGCCAGAAACACAAAAGTCTTGAGATTGCCATCAGGTTCCAGTCTTGCATACTCCGGGAACGTGTTGTTAGGATTGAGATTATTGCTCGGTGCGTGAATGACTACCTCACCGCCGGTGCCAAACACGGTGATTCCGTTGTTGACCTCGACATAGAGAGCTTGATAAGGTTCCCAGGAGTTTACTATCTCCGCAAATACCGACTCCAGTGTCCAATAGCGATCGGAGCCCGCACTCTGGTTGTACGCCGGAATGGGACCCGTGTAACCCGGGTGGTCGAAGTCCACAAAGAGCGACAAGTCGTTGGAGTATTGTTGCACTCTGGCTGAATAGATGCCCGCCGAAGAGTAGGGCCAGTTTGGGTCTGCCGCGAAGAGTATGCTTCCCAGAGGGAACTTCTGGCCGGTGACCAGAGTGTCGGACGGGTAATCGAAGCTCTCCCACACAGTCTTCTTCGCACTAGTCAACAGGACCAGGTTCCCAGAAGCCCGCAGCTCAATGGATTGTACCCCTTTATTAGCTGTCTGGCTGCTCCAAATCACCGTTCCGCTCTGCGATAACACGAGGTTGCCATCTAGCCCGAGTTTGAGGCTACAGATCTGTCCAGAATCATGCCGCATACAAGCACAATACTACTACAGATCATTAGTGCTTGTAAGTGTGCCAGGATCCACATAAGAATCTCAAGACTGAACATCACAAATCTGAGAACAAAAGACAAAGAACGTATACACAATTGCTGCAGCAGTACTGTTATAGTCTTCTACTTTCATGCGATTGGACTTGTCCTTACCCCGCCGGGGGAGTATATTCCGTTGCTGAGATAGTTGGCCACCCAAATCTGCAGAGCCGGAGGTGGGTTCTGGAAGTTGACAGTGGCATAGCACTTTGGTCTTCCAGGCGGCGCTCCAGGAAGCTCTAGCACATTGAGCTTGTATGCGGGGTTTGAAGCGCCAGAGGAAGTGAGAGCAGTTACCACCTGCTGTCCCTTCCCCGACGTGCTCCAGGCAGTGCCCAGCTGTGCAGTGTTTTGTGCAGTGACGAATTGAATCTCGACTGTCGACAACAACACCACCACAACCACCAACAGCCAAGCCGTATACATTGATGTAAACTGAACCGGCGGCCGGCTTGAAACGTTGTTGTTGCTTCTGCTGGTTGATATGGCGCCTAAGTCCACCATCATGATCCTTTGCAGATTTGAACAGCCAAATTTTTTTCTTTTGGGTCTCTCTTGAATTGTTTCAGCAGGTAGCACAAATGTAGAATCAGCTCTTGATGTCCAGCGACCAGACCGGCTTGAGACCTCGGCGTACTATAAGTGAAGCACAAGTACCTCCAATCTATTCTCTTATACTCATATAGATCTTCAGCCTACTCTAGAGTCTCTTAAACAAGTAACTCATTGCGTAATAGCTCTGCCCTTGATGCCAAGTTGAAACTTCAAACTTAAAACTTCCCTCACTGGATGTAAAACTACTTCTCATCTAAATGATTGTACTTTTATGGAACATGCCCATCCATCATATGCAGCCAGAGTACTCCAGATTTGACTCACATATTTGGTCAACTTTGAGCCAAAATGCTATGCTCAAATCCTAGGGTAGAGCCAATAAACTGTACCAGCTTCATTTCACTATATACCCTACTACCTTGGCAGCTTGGACGCTCATGATGTTCAAAATGTGGAAACTTTCAAAAAGAATTCAAATAACAAAAGGTTTTGAAAGAAAAATATTGAATCTTCAAGAATACCCTATTTGTTGAAGTGGATTTTTTTTCATAATTAATTTATTATTAGATAAATATGTGTTGTATCTATGTTTAGGTTTGGAATCCAAATCTAGGTTAAAAACCACTTGTTGAAGTTAGTAAAACCAGATCCAAAATGGGACGGATTTTAAAATCAGAATTGGAACTGCAAGGTTTTATTTGAAGAACCTGACTGGGAACCACATTCCTGGTTCCATTTGTGTGAAACTGGAATTGAAACCAGAACCAGAATACAGTTTTTAAAAAATAAAAAGGATTAAAAACAACAGTTAACTGATGTCTTGGTTAATAGTACTTGATCCAAATTAAGACTGAATATTTTCAGAACTGAAATCAAAACTGAAACTATCTTGGTGAAAGAGAACTGAAAGAAGAACCTTCCCATTCAGATTTTTAAAATCTGAACCTAAACCGAAACCAAGACAACTTAATTCTATCTGTCATAACCGGGACCAGAGGCACTGCATAAAAGTAAAGAACCACCCCATACCTCTTTTCTAAACTATGGAACCAGTGTATCACCCAAGGCAACTAGAAACAGAATTATCCAAAATTTTCAAAGAGACATTTTCTGCATAAAACCAAAGTAAAAAGACAAAGGACAGAGTTGGTGACACTCATCCCTGCTATTTTTGGCTCCACCACCGCTGTGCATTGACTACCAGCTGTGTAAGATGTGAGATCCAATTTTAGCTTATATTGGGGGATCATTTGTGGGCAAGGGAGCCAGAAGACCTAGATCACTACATCTTAGAGCATGCCCAGCAGCCCAAATGTTTGGGTTCGTCAACTTCAAATTGGGGTGGTCAAAAATTTCATTGTTGAGAGGCATCCCAGCAACAACCCTTAGCATTTTAATTTCTTGTGCCCAATTAAAACTTTTCTCAGTGCCTCACAATCTAGAGTGCACTTGATGAGTGACGTTTTTAACACACCATCATATCTTTCATTGCCCTCAACAGTTTCATTGTCTACAAGTTTGTGTCTTTGCAAGGAAAACAAAGGCAATCTATTTGTCTTTGAAATTTTATTTGGTTTATGGCAGTCAATAACAATACTTTGATAATGACCAAAAAGGATGCCAACATGGTGGGCCCTACAAGACAATTGATATATGCTAGTAAGCTCATCTCGTGCTAAAAGATTTTGGAGGCAAGTTGCTGGCGGCCTCCAGAAAACCCTTTAACAAAGGTTGAAACAATGAATTTGGTGAGGCACTGCTAGGCAAGTTGTTACACGTTACAATGACTGAGTGGGTATGTCCATTTCAACTACCAAAAGAATACTCATTTCAAGGTTTTCTCAATTTTTACACTCTGTATGAACTATGATCATAGTATTCAAAAGTTCTTGAAGTGGACATATCAGGTGGGTCTACATAATAACCTACATGTTTTAGGGATCTCAAGTATTATAAATATGAATAAACAATAACCTCATACCAGCTTAGATGAGATACCTATCCCAGTCAAATTTTCACATCGAGATTCTGTCCAAAATGAAAAAAATTTACATGTTCTATTCTAATCGAAAAGAAAAGGGAGGATAAGAACCACACAAATGTAACATGAAGACAATCCCATACCAACTATTTCAATCACATGCTGCTAAACATAAAAACTTTGTGAAACTGTAGGTAACATTGGTCCTATTCTACGATCACAACTTAAAAAGTTGAAGAAATACAATTTTGCAACTGAACATAATTTGCCACAAGATATGTTTCTCACCCTAAAACTAATACATGGAAACAGTAAAATATTTGTGTACACATCATATGAATAGGACTTTCTTTTAGGAAAAATACTCTGGATACATTTCAATGCACTGGTATCTTCGGTGGACATGATCAGGTAACCTGAGTCTTCCTCAGGTATTCCCTATCCCATACCAGCCAGTTCAGGTTCTAAATACCAGGGTGCATACTCTGATTCATATCTGCTCTCACCCTATATAATAAAACAACACCGGATAGAGGGTGCCACACATAGTGAGAGGGGGTTTCAAACGGGGATACAGCCAGTCTCCAAACTTGTCTTCTCATCATGTTAATCCTTTCAGATCCGAAAAGTCCTAAATGGGCTAATTATAGCAAGTGATATAAATGAATGACATAGTGGTTTCCAAAATGGGGCTGGATCTGGATTATTGTAGATGAGGATAACCTTGTAGAAGGTCCTGGGAACAGATGGATGCAGTATTTTTGGCAAAATTTTGCAACCTGGAGACAAAAAGGGCCTTGCCACAAGTACAAAGGCTTTTTCCAGATTTTGGAAAAAAGAATAGGTTGTAGCATGTCACCAAACTATGGCATAATTTCTTTAAAAAATTCTTTTGTCCTCTCAAATGCATAGCCAAATTTGGCTAAGTCCTCTTGTGCATGATGGCGAACCCACCAACCTCACAAACTTGGGGAAAAAAACCCTGGCATTGTCCTTGTCATAGAGTTCATTTTGCTATTCCCTGTTGGGCAGCACATCTCGCATCATTTGCTATTTCAATTGCTGCCAAGATGGATGATCTATGAGTATTGTGGATTGCAACTGAAATCAAAAATTGTGGATAATGCACTGTGCTGGGCTTGGTAACTCTTTGGCGGGCCTGCAGTGATATCAATCTATAGGATAGTGCACTGTGGTTGGCTTGGGTTCCACTATTCCTTTGGCCAGTCTTTAATTCTGCCCGACTATGTCCAATGCTGCAATTTCTTCACCATATCTTCCAAATATTCACTATTGATAATCTCTTGCTCCTCTTAGAAGTTCTAGCCCTTGATTGTTAGTGATAATAAGCCCTCTTGCCTGTTTGGTAAAGCTTTGGCTGCCGTAAACAGATCAAAAAGCTCCATTTTACTTATGAAACATGCAAAACAAATTATCCTCTTAATTCACCCATGGAAGGTCCCCCCTCCAACTCCACCAAAGAGAAGGAGGGTGATGAGCTTCCAGCAGTAGGTGAGATGTTCACTGTGGATAAGGCTCAAGAGCATGATGACAGCACTTTTATTCTTTACCACCCAGCTAAGGAAAGCTGCACAATGTTACTCTGCCATTAATGGCACCAGCTTTGTGTGGAAGTTCGTTGTTGTTCGTTCCTTAGAAGTGAGGCCAGAGTCCAGACAGACATAACCCATCTGGCCATGAACATAAAGATCTGTGACGTTTTTTTGACTCGGCCATCACATCCACCTAGGGAATTTTATTTTCCACTAGGTTGCTTATATGGCGCCTTGGGTTTAGAACAAGTTTCATCCACATGACAACATAGAGTCAGCTAGAGTCATACATCATTATTGGAGACATAGTCATTGTGAAATGTGGAAATTTGATGAATTTGGTATAGTTGTCCAGGGTAAAGTTCTATTTGCATCAGCATTGTTAGATTGTAGTTTATACATGATCCTGGATGATGTAGTTGACTTCAGAGAGATAGACAAAATAGGCAAGATAAGCCAATAGACATGTTGCATAGGGTTGACAATGTGACACTGGACAGGTCACAGGAGTAGCTTGGGCAATGGGGATTACAAAAATGCAAAGCCAAGGAAAGCAAAGTTCACTAAATGAAAGGAAAGAGAGTTGACTTGAATAAGCGTAAACTTGCATCAATGGACACCTCCGTCCTGCTAGATGCTAGACAAAATAGGCAAGATAAGCCAATAGACATGTTGCATAGGGTTGACAATGTGACACTGGACAGGTCACAGGAGTAGCTTGGGCAATGGGGGTTACAAAAATGCAAAGCCAAGGAAAGCAAAGTTCACTAAATGAAAGGAAAGAGAGTTTACTTGAATAAGCATTAACTTGCATCAATGGACACCTCCGTCCTGCTAGATCCAACAGTGGCATTCAGGAGTTCAATGTCTGAATCAGTCTTTGTGATCCAAAAGAACCTGTAGAAGTATTTTAGTGTCTGTGGATGGGGCCTTACCCAGGCAGTAAATGGTTTCCGCAATAGAGGATCTGGCACGTTATGTGTAAGGTTTCCCATTTATGAAAACCTTCTGGCACCTTATATGTAAGATTCCCCATTTATGGATAACATTCCTAATTAAAAATGAGGAGCCTATTGTGTAAGGTGTCTCGTCTCAATTGATTCACAGCCATGCAAAATTCCACAGATTTTTTATGCCCAATAAGGACCCAAGGGGGTTGTTCTGAGAATCGGGGCCCTCATTAGGCTCCCACCTTGCATTCCCTCATTAGAAGAACAGCCCCTTCTTGATCCTTATAATTCTTACCTCTTTGAGGCCTCTTGGGGTGCACTTTCACCAGTCAGAAACATCCACTGGACTTTGGTAATCACTGGCTAACAGGCTGTTGTCACAATTTCAGTGTGTGATGAATGAATCATTCATTATGTAGCTCCAGTATGACCGGATTTGAAACAAAGTTATGCTCAACCAATTCCATTTCCTTCACAGAAGAAAAGAAAATGACAATTTACGTGCTGCATAAGGGTTGACATAAATGCCTTGGGTTTGCAAATTGCAAAGCAAACACAGAACCAATTGAAGAGAATTGACTTGGAAATGAAGTGGGGCCCCATCCATCCATCCCCCAAGATCCAACTTTGGCATGTTCATGATGCACGTCAGTAGTGTCCATGCTCATAATCACAGCTGCAGAGGTCTTCGTCTGTCAGCTGGACAAATGAACCATGTACTACTGCCTCACTCACAACCCGCCAAGCCAAATGAGACAGAAAGTCTAATAATAATGGAAGTTTTTCTTCTTTCACAGCTTTATGCTATCATCAGCTGGACACGTTGCGGGTCAGAACAAGGCCCGACATCAGTTTTTCAAACTTGTTCCAATTTTATACATATGCGATTCAAGTGCAATGACCCACCACCCGCAGAGTCAGATGAGAGGGATAGACAGACTAGCAACTTAGCAATTGTGAACGGTATTTTGTCTTTCAGAATTGTAGTTTTGCGAGCATATTTTGTATAAGGGTTTCAGTGAACAGAATATTATACTAGTACTTGCAAATGTAAATGAGTGCACGAATTTGACGGCTACGTAGGACATGACATGTAGCTACAGCTGACATGATTAGATGATATTGCCCCACTGACCGCGTGAACTTGAAAGGTTAAGCGGGCCCCAAACCCAGGCACTTTCCAGGGGCGTCTAAACACCGCTGATGTGGTCTCAGGAAGCCGTATAGCTGAGAGTCATTGACTTTTGAGATTGTGAATCTATAAAGCCTTAAAAACTCCCATCCTTTTGCTCAACCCTTTTTTCGTTTTTTTCAAATCTGGGCAAAATAATTGAGTGAAAGGAAACACAAGCGGCAAAGACTGAAAAGAGTTTCCAAAAATTCTCTGGCTTTTACCACTGTAATCCAAGGAGGAATACAGTACAAAAATCATGGGGGCCTAAGATGCATTCTGCTCTACCTAAATGAGCTGGCTACCGAAGGTCTACCTCTATTGCTGGCTAGCTATTGACACTAATGACCTGCAGAAAAGTTGGCAACAAACTTAAGTTGAGATAGTGTTATCTAGCAACATGTCATGGAAAAGAGAGAGACAAAAATAGTTTCACACTTCAAGCATATCAACCTCCACCATGCTGCACATCTGCCCTCATATCAGAGGTAGCCTTGTATGGAAAGGTATCGAGTGTCAAGAACTTTTGTGTGTACAATGTTGGGCCCAAATTAGCCTAACCTGATTTTGATTAGGAAAGTGTAAGCCAGCTAAGGAAGTTTTGGGGTAATCTTCGGTCCAAGGGAGTAGGTTAAGGTGTTAGAGTGTCCTTATCCCAATTGGATATGGTGAGCGGGCAACTTGGTTAATATAAAGGGGGGTGGTAGGCTAAGTAGACTTAGGATAAGGTAGGGTTAGCCTATCCTTGGCCTGGATTGGTTAAACCCACTAAATAAAAGGGTATGGACAAGGTGGAGGATGTTTTTCAAAAGTTTCTAACAATTAAGGTTAGAGTATAATAGTAATAGTAGCTTCTTCATGAAGTTGACAGGGAGGAAAGTCATTACTAACCTCTCCTCTTTTTTCCTGAAGCGATGAATGGGGCATGAGGGAATGTGAGAAGAGGAAAGTGATGATGCTAATGTGATCTTTAAGGATTAGGAGGGATTTTGGCACATCATGAGAGGGCGAATTAAGTGAAGGGGGCTACATCATCATGGATGAGCAAGCCTCTCAAGATATTTTCAAATCAATAACACCTTTGGAGGATGGAGGTGGGATGACCAAGAGGTGGTGATGGTGGTTGCTCAAGAGGGGGGTTTCATCAATGTTGTTATTGGAGGCGAATGGTGGAGATCAGGTAGATGTACTTGGGCCTATTGCTAGATAGAGGAAGTAGGTAGAAAAGGGGAGGGAGCCTAGATGGGAGGTTGTTGGGCTTAAAAACAAAAAATGACGATCTACCTTCTTGTAAAAACAAGAGAAAAGGAACTAGGGGGTTGTCCCATACAAGTAGAATATCAAAAGTTGTTTTAGGTTGGGACAAAAAGTTCTAGAGGTGCAGGTAGTTAAAAGATAGGATTGTCGTAAAGGAAGCTAGTATAAAAACCGTGTTAAAAGTTAGGTAGAGAAAGGGATGGGATAACATGCTCCCAAGTTCCTAGTTAGACCCAAGATGGGTCTAAGTTATTCAAACAACAGAATTGTGAGGAACTTGGGGCACGTTCCCAGCTCTCAGCACTAGAAGGGGTAGAGGGGTGTGTTGAAGCTCGGGATGGGACTAAGAAGAGTGACAAGCTTTAATTACTTACTCGAACCTGCATCAAACCAACCAACAAGTTGGTTAGTTCACTTTTTGGAGCACCTTTAGTGCTAAGACAAGCCACGGGCAATTCTGGACTCACAAGACTCACCATGGCCCAGACTCGGCGGAAGCCACCACCTTCCCCCATATAATATTCTCTGCATCTTTTCTTGGCACCTACATCCGAATGGTTTTTTGTCCTAGGACTCCCAAGGAGGAGTCCAGAAACTCTCCCGGTTTGGACTCACGAGGCTTTGCGAAGTCATAACTCTTTGTTCAGACCTTCGATTGGGATGAGTCTGAAGCAAACTTGTAGCTCTCCTCAAGAGCTTTCCAACGGTGTATCACATTCCACTTGCACGCACCGAGGTCGGGTTGATTTCCAACTTTTAGTGGTCGGGAGTCAAACTACTAATTTGACTCTTGGCCCTTCTTTTTGCCATAACATGTGCTACAGATGTCCATTTTCGACATCTACACTTTGATAGCTTTCCAATGATATAAATTTGCTTCGATGCGAGGTGTTTTGACCCCTACAATCAAACTCTGAAGTTTTGAGAGTCCTTGAGGACTCCCAAGTCCCAATTTCGCGAGTGTGAGTTTCATCCTCACACTTTCTCAAAGTAGGGTTGTGACATGGGAGGTTTGGGGTTGAAGAATGCATTATAACCTCTTTTTTGGAGATGTGAAAATTGTTTTGTGTAAAAACTTATTAAATTTCCTAAATTTCGTATATGATGATGCTTGCATGAATGTGTTCTAGTTTAAGATTATGGTTGGTTAAGTGAAAGGAAATAGGAGGGGTAGATAGAAATAAGATTGCTATCTAAAACAAATAGGAGAAAAATATAAAGGAAAACAAAGGATGGAGTTGTTTAAAGGGAGGATTCTACTTGGCAAAAGCTAGAGCCTATACATTGTGTTGATAATGATGTCTTAAGTAAAAGGTAGTGGTAATGGGATAATTCAGGTGAAACAAATATGACCTAACTTCCTACTTATCTTGATTACATTAATACAATTGCATTTATAGGATGATTCTTGGAATGGATTAATTTGGGAATAATTGGTGGACTAATTAAAATAGAAATAAAAGAGCAAGGGGCTTGAATCTAGGTAACTAATTTTGATGCCCCCCCCCCCCCCTTTGATGATCTTTAAGAGGGTAAGGGGGAGTGGCCCAAGTCAAGGTGTTAAGTATGTGCTAATTTTGCACTTAACATACATAATAAAAACTAACTACAAGTGACTGTTCAAAAAATTGTGCACTTTGTTTTCCAAAAAAAAAAAAAAAACCAAAACAACCATGGTAATTTATGTTGGCTTCAAGTACTTTAGAAAAAAATGAGACTAGAGTTGTGATGCAAGGATCATTTACCACGAGTGAAGGGATTAACAATGATGGGGTTTGCCTTGTCAAATGCAAAGGCCACTTCTTCAACCATGGTTTGAGCAACATTAGACTTGATTGTCAACTTAAACAAACCATGTTGAGCATCCAAATTGCACCCTAATCAAATCCTAGGAACCATAGGAACAAAGATTCCTTCCTTAGATTATCCACATGGTCATGGGTTGCAATAGAATCCTTGTAGCATCTCTAAGTATTGAAGAAAGGTCATTTCCACATCTATTTGCATTTAGTATTGGGAATAAATAATCCCCATGGCATCCAACATTACATGATTTATAAATTAGATGTATAACTCAACAATCAAGCCTTCACCATAATGTGATGGCCCCAACATGCAACACAACACAAGACAATACACAAAATTTTCATTTAGAAACAAATGCATTGGAATTATGTCATACAAGCCAAAGTACCTCTACAACTTACAACATTTACAAATCAAAAATGAACTTAGAGACAACCTTTAGGTCCCCAAGAATATGCATATGCACATGACTCACCACCTTTTCAAACCACCTCCAAGACCCAATAACATCCCATAATTACAAATAAAAATGTCAAAGTGACCATATGCGATTCCTAATAACATCTCACATCTACAAATCACAATAGAACTTCAAGATTAGTTGCAAATCTCAATAACTTTTACCATTTACAAATTAAAAAACAAAGTATTCAAACTATGCTCCCAATTCCACTTCAAAGAGAAGACATGTGTCACCAATAACTTGGTAATTTTTGATAGAGTTAAAAGTCCAAAAAAGATTCTTTGAAAACTTCAAAAGTTCAAGCTATAGTATCTACACTCAATGTAATAATAGATAAGCCACATCTTAATCATTATTGACAATTGACAGACACTTCAATGTGTGAGGGTGAATGTAATTGTGAATCATTACATTCCAATAATGTTGAAGTTGAAAACTTCAATAAACACACATCTGCAAATAAAAAAGAACACACAAACCATCTACAAAGCCTAATTATATCTTGTGTTTACAAATCATAAAAGATCTTAGAGACCATCCCAAGATCATTTCACATTTACAAAAATAAGAACTTTTATAAACCAACTACAAATTTTAATAACTTACCATAACTATACATCAAAAAACAATTTGCAATCCATTTATGAATTTACAAATTATACCACATTTGCAAATGCCACATGACCTTACCGCATTCACAGCTCAAAAAGAAACTTGTACACAACATTTATAATTATTGTGAATGTACCCCATCTACATATTTAAAAAGAAGACACAAAGGGATTTTGGAAGCGCCATGAATTATTGCATTTGCAATTCAAAAAAAACTTATAAAGCATCTACAAATATTTAAATTATACCACATCTTAACCATAAAAGAAAAGCACGTAAGCTTTAGAAATGCCATGAGCTTATCACATTTACAAATTTTAAAAACTTATAAACCATCTATAATGTATAGAATGTACCACATTTGCAAATAAAAAAAAGAAAACACTAACCATTTGACAAGTGCCAAAATCAAAGGGGGTGACAAGAGCTTACATTTGCACTCAACTTTCACAAGATGTAGTACATGTTCAAACGTTGATTGTGTCACTAGCAACATAAAACATGTTTTTGGGCAAATTGCACTTAAATGAAATCATGTTTTTACCATTTAAGGCAAATGCAAGGTGTTCAATGCAATCTATATTATAGTTAGTCACGCAACATTTCATGCAATTTTTTTCATGGTCACCTTACACTAATTAAGAAAAGACCAAAATATCACCTTGGAAGAAAGAAGTACTATCACAATACAAAATGTACAATTGGTCTTGATAGATCTTCACCAAAACTATGAAGTCATGAATGAATATATCCCTCCTCTAAACAAATTTGAAAAGGGGTTGCATGCTTTCCATCAACAACAAAACACAAGCCAACTCAAACAACAAGTGTTTGTTAGACAAAAGGCCCAAGTTATTTTGCCACAAAATCATAAAAACAAAAAAAGGCCCATTACACATGGGATGCAAAATTCAAACATAAAAGAGTAGGAAACAAAAGCATAGTTTAGGCTTCACCTTTACCACATGGGTTGAATTGGATTCAATTTGCATCATTGCAAACAATCAATGGTATTATGTCACAAGGCTCCAACATGGACATCCACCTTGTCTTAACATTTTTTAAATTTTTGTTCCCTTTCGTATAAAAGAACCAAACCAATTTTTGAAACTTCAACTACCTTTTTGGGAAGTGGTTGAAAGAATTATACATGTTCATCATGAAAGCCTTGATCTGCAAAATTAATGTCAAATGCCCTTAAGATTGGACTACTAAGTTTGGCCTATGGGCAACACAATGAACACCCATCAAAAATGGTGATCATGAATCCCTCGTTTGCTTTATGAATCTGTCTATTTCCAACCTTAAAAAACATTCAACACATTCGTTCCAAAGCACAATAGTTTTTTAGAAATACCTCCTTGATCAATCCCCCACCCTTGACCAATGTAATCATAATGACTTCAATGAAGTTGTTAGAACTTGTTTCATCCACAATCTTATCAACACACACCAAAATAGATACCCTGGTCAAATGCATGGACACATCCACAACATGTCATCCATTGTTGTAACTTCATCATAAATCAAGCCTATGAACTAAGTCATAGGGTTTACTTGGGACCAGTGATGGGCATCGGCTAGTCGTAGCCGTGGCCAGCGATGCAGCCATGGCTGGCCGCAAGTGTGGCTGGCTGTGGCCAAGATCTGTGACATCCGGTGGGTGTGGCCGGCTGCACGTATTAATAATTATGCGGCTGGCTACGGCTGTGGCTGAGCGGTCGCGAGTAGCCGCCAGCCGTACGTTAAAGTAGCCGTTATGAGACGTCTTGCCCCAAGCCAGCTTCCAAGTTCAAAGTGATCACTGACTGGCGACTCGTGGCGAGTGCGATTGGCGCGGTCCGTGCAGACTTCTGCACACATTCCCGGCCAATCATCTTGGCAGTGCGTTTGTTTGCTAGAATGGGTCTTGGTGTGGCTGTGTTCGCGATGTTTAGTATGGCGCTGGCGCAACCGTCAAATGGAGTGCATGAGACGAAGAAGCTGCTCGTGGAGTCTTTGAATGACAAAATGCCGAAACATGTAATGATTGCTCCAACCCAAAAAAGGGTTTCGATTCTGGGTCCTATGCTGCCGTCGACCGCCGGTTGCTGGACAAAATTTTCCTGGATCGCTGACAAAGAATCCAACGAGTTGGTGATGGTAAAAAACGACCGCAATGACCATGTGTTTTTCACGGCATGCAACGACTGTAAAGACGTGTACGCCTACTCCAATGGCAACGACACGAGTTCGCTGATCAATCACAAATGTTCGCCGAAAATGGCAACAACCACGACTGCGAGCAGCATCCTGCACTTCGTTAAGCACGGTACGCCTAGCTCGCATCAAAAAAAAAAATGCTGAACGCGTTGTCGGATATGTGTGCTCTCGATTTGCGACCGTTTTACACTGTGAGCGGCGCTGGATTTCGTGGTGTCATCCAGCAAGCTCTGGACATTGGGTTTGAGTCAAAGACCCCACTTTTCGCTGATGATGTCCTCTGTGATCGGACAACTATCAAACGGAATTGTCAATCATGCAAGGATTCGGCCCTCGAGTCGTTACTAGAGGACTGCAAGGACCATGTCGCTGACGGTCTAATGATGGGCGCGACCACCGACCTGTGGACGGACGATGATTCCAAAAAGTCGTACATTTCCGTCACGCTACACCGTATTGACGAGTACTTTCGATTACACGACCGCACCTTGGCAGTCCGCGAGTTCGATGGCGAGTCGCACACCGCGCCAAACATCTTGACCAACTTCAACGATATCATTGAGCCGTTTATCATGCTGGACGACGAGATACGCACGGACCTGATCGTTGTCAACACGGACAATGCATCCAACAATGGCGGGGCGGGAGGATTGGAGTCCAAGTACACGCGCATCTTGTGCGCTGATCACAAGGTCGACACATGCATCTCCTACGTGTTGAAGAAGCGCACGCATGAAATCAATGGCGTTCGATTGCCGGCGTTCTACGAGTTCGAAGAGGAAGCGCCGCTCGTCTTTAACCAGATCACCAATTGCAAGAAGGCGGTTACGGCGGCAAAGCAAGGCAGCTTTCACAAGAACATCTCGCCCAAACTACAACAGGAGATCGTGACGCGCTGGTACGGCCTCTACATAATGCTGAATTCATTCAAAGGCAAGGATCGCCTGTCCGAGCTGATGGACACTTTCAAGGTGTGGAAGCGGCCACAATTCATCGTGTGCCTCGATGGGGAACTGAACTCTGAGCTGGTGCGCTTCCTTTACGTCTTCAAGCAGGGGACACTGGCACTCGAGGCGTTCAAGAAGCCGACGCCGCACTTGGTGGCATTTTGGCGCCAAAAGCTGCTTAGTCATTGCGAGCCGATTAGGGAAACAGTAATGCAAGAGGACGACAATGACGTCGAGGTCGAGTTGCTGCCGGATTGCGATGATATCATCGCCATCAAACGACGCGTTCGCAAGCAGATCCTACAAAAGTTCATCTTGGAACCGCTCCACATCGTCGCGGCATTGCTTGATCCGCGACAGAAGCATCGCTTACATAGAATGGGCATCAACGAGACTCAGGTAACGCAAGGGAAGTCGGATCTGGCGGCGTTGATGCTCAAGGTGGGTCCTGGAAGGACGCATGTGTTAGCATCACGCCGACCGATTAGCAGCAGGCAGGGTAGCAAGTCCAAGAAACACAAAACGATGATTCGTTCCGAAGTTGGTCCATCTATATGCAGCAATGATGAAAGCGATGTCAACAGCAAAGATGACGCCGCTCAAGAGCAGTCGGCCACGCGCGTTGCGATCGACAAGGAGCTACTGGATTACATGACACTCAAATTGATGCCGGACGAGAAGAAGCAGATCGAGAACGATACGCCGAGCAGTGGCCTGTTGTCATGGTGGCGCGGTCGCGTCACGGCATTCCCTCCTAGCTCGTGCCGCGCGTTGTGTGCTGGCGTACCCAGCAACGTCTGCCAAGAGCGAGTGCAACTTCAGCGACGCTGGCAATACCCTGACTCACAAGCGCAACAAGTTAAGCCCGAACACAGTCGACACGTTGTTCATGCGGTCGAACATCGCGAAGTAAATACATCCAGTTACTAGTATTGTTTCTTAGTTCTCAGTTCTCTGACTTCTCAAACGCGCGGTCGCTTCAACTTCTTCTAGTGAAGCTAAGGGACTAGAAATCATTCTCGGTTTTTGAACACTTCCAAACTTCCAAGCTGACCTCAAGGGTTTGGTTTGTTGTTGTTGTGGTCTTTGGGTACTGAAACCAACCAAGTTTTTTTTGTTTGTTGGTTCAGCTACTTTGTGCTTCTTATAAGCTGTTGGCCGGGAACAAAGCTGTAGTCGCGCGGCAGTTAGCTGGAAAGGAACATTAATAATATTGGATCTCAATTGCCAAATCTTTGATTCCTTCTACTTCTCAGATTACGTTTGTAAACACGTTGTTGCTTTCGGTTATTATAACTGCTGTGTGTGCACTGTGCACCCAAACAATTTAGAAATTTGCAGTAACTTCCAACTTCCGCTGCTTCTTGCTTCACGCTAAGAGCCGAAGCTTAGCTCAATTGTTTGTACAGCAGCTAGCTAACGAGCTGCAAGTCGACATCCAAGCTGATGGCATTACCCAACTTGTTGGTGATGGTGATTCTCATGTTCATGAATTGTTGTTGTGTGATCAGTGCTGTGGTAGCTCAAACAGCAGCTAACCCAGCACCTGCTCCTGCCGCTGATCCTAATGAAGGCAACACCACTTCCATTGGTTGGTACAAAGCCCATGGTTGGCTGTTGTGGACAGCATTCAGTGTCTTCTTCCCAGTGGGAATTCTCTTGTCGCGGTATGGTTAGTACAGACTCAAATGGTGGTTCGAAGCACACCTTGCACTTCAAGTATTGGGAGTAATCACCTCTACTATTGGAGTTGCAATTGCTTTCAACAAGTTTGATGCTCTGAATGATCAAATGACGCACACCAAGTTGGGAGTGGCAATCATGGTGCTTGTGTGGGTCCAAGTG
>Ga0116227_10001952_pt1 | contig 47075 bp, 36 predicted proteins | sample S1TSphgellanicum_FD_89693 | JGI IMG/M metagenome (GOLD analysis project Ga0116227, IMG submission 89693) | Host-associated microbial communities from peat moss isolated from Minnesota, USA - S1T2_Fb - Sphagnum magellanicum MG | ecosystem: Host-associated > Plants > Peat moss > Unclassified... | reverse complement strand
TGGCGCCGACGTATTTATTCCGTGCATCACCCAGGATCGTTTCAAGGATTCTCATGACTTCGAGCAATACCCCCAGCAGCCCGTTGAACGCCATCGCCGACCAGGCACTCGGTCTCATCGACACCGACGCAGCACCCGCGCAAGCCGCAGCCGTTGCTGCAGCGCCGGAAGCCGTCGCAGTTGTCGCCGAGGCACCGGCCGGCCCGTCGTTCGCGTCGCTCGGTCTGTCACCGGATGTCGTCTCCGCGCTGACCGCCGCTGGCTACCAGACTCCGACTCCGGTTCAGCAACGCGCCATCCCCGCCGGCATCGCCGGTCGCGATCTGATGGTCTCCAGCCCGACCGGTTCGGGCAAGACCGCCGCGTTCATGCTGCCCGCCATCGAGCGTTTCTCGCAACTGCAAAAGGCGCAAGCCAGCCAGCCGCGCGAGCCGCGTCCGGCTGATGGCGCCCGCACGCGCCGTCCGCAACCGGTTGCCCGTCCGACCATGCTGGTTCTGACGCCGACCCGCGAACTCGCCATGCAGGTCACCACCGCCGCCGCCACGTACGGCAAGCACCTCAAGCGCCTGCGCACCGTCAGCATTCTCGGTGGCGTCGCTTACGGTCAACAGCTGATGCTGCTGGCCAAGAACCCGGAAATCCTGGTGGCAACGCCGGGCCGTCTGATCGACCATCTGGAACGCGGCCGTATCGACCTGTCGCAATTGCAGATCCTCGTGCTCGACGAAGCCGACCGCATGCTGGACATGGGCTTCATCGAAGACATCGAAACGATCGTCGCCGCTACGCCGGCCACGCGTCAAACGATGCTGTTCTCGGCCACGCTCGACGGCAAGATCAGCTCGCTGACCGGCCGTCTGCTGAAGGATCCGGAACGTATCGAGATCGTCCAGCGCATGGAGCAGCGCACCAACATCGCGCAAACCGTCCACTACGTCGACGACCGCGATCACAAGGACCGTCTGCTCGACCATCTGCTGCGCGACTCCGGCCTCGACCAGGCTATCGTGTTCACCGCAACCAAGATGGACGCCGACCAACTGGCTGGCCGTCTGGCCGACGCCGGTTTCGAATCGGCCGCCCTGCACGGCGACCTGCCGCAAGGTGCGCGTAACCGCACCATCAAGGCCCTGCGCGAGCGCCGTGTGCGCGTGCTGGTCGCCACGGACGTCGCCGCTCGCGGTATCGACATCCCGGGCATCACGCACGTGTTCAACTATGACCTGCCGAAGTTCGCGGAAGACTACGTGCACCGTATCGGCCGTACCGGCCGTGCTGGCCGCTCGGGTATCGCCGTGAGCCTCGTGCATCACGCCGAACAAGGCGCGCTCAAGCGCATCGAGCGTTTCGTGCGTACGCCCCTGCCGGTCAATGTCGTCGAAGGTTTTGAGCCGCGCAAGTCGGCTCCGTCGGGCAATGGCCGTCCTGGCTTTGGCGGCCGTGGCCGTCCGGGCGGTGGCAATGGCGGCGCTGGCCGTCGCTTCGGCAGCGGCAGCGGTGCCGGCAAGCCGGCCAGTAACGGCGGCGGTGCTCGCAGCGGTAGCGGCGGCGGCAATGGCGGCAGCTGGGCCGGCAAGTCGGCTGGCGGCGGTTCGCGTGAAGGCTACGGCGGCTCGCGTGACGGTGGCTACGGCGCACGCCGCAGCGACGGTCCGCGTACGGCGCGTCGCGGCAGCTAAGCGGCCAGGGTTGGGGTGGCACAACGCCCTGCGCGGCGGTCCTCAGGACCCTGTGCAGGACCTGTTGCCAGACCCGCTGAAAACGGCCACGGGCGGCCCTCGCCACCCGAACGTCAGAAGAAACCGGTGCCCATGCTCTTATACCGTAACGGTACATAGTTGACGGAGCGCCCGCGCGGAAGTCTTGTAGTAGCGACGTTTGCCTCGTAAATGCGTACGATGCACTAATGCATCGCAATGCATCGAAACTCGAAGGGCCGGTGGAGACACCGGCCCTTTTGTTTCATCGGTCACACTCCCAGGACCTTGCGTATCGCGCGAGCGAAGCCAACCTCGAACAGCGTCCTGCCACGGTCACTTACGATTTCTCCGTGGCTTCCTTCCTTCAGTCCCCGCTCGTCTAGGTAGGCTGCCTCGACAGACTTCCGCAAGGCATCCTTCTCAGAAGGCGTAAGCTGCGCTGCCATAGCGAGCACGGTCACCGGTTGCGCGCCAGATGTAGCTGCGACGGTTGCACCAAGCGGCCGCCGGTCCACGGTCACCTGTGTATTGGCCTTCAGGACGTTAAGCTGAGCCTTGAGCTTGTCGCGCTCGACGATGACGGCCTGCATGATGGAGCGGATGGCGGGGTCCTCAATGCGCAGCAGGTATTCGTGGGTCGCGAGCGTTTTCGGCGACTTGGGCGTGGGGGGCCCTGCGTACGCTGCCCAGGCTTCGATGAGCGCCCGATAGTCTGCAGACTGGGAGTTGTAGAGCGCGCGCCCCTTCATGATGCTCTCGGCTTCGACCAGGCGGCCGATGGCCGGCAGCAAGAAGTCGCGTGAGCCAGATTCATACTGTCGGCGGCAAACGTCATGCAGCTTCGCCAAGTTTGCGCGCCGGTTCGAGCGTCCGCCCTTGGTGAGCAACGACTCCAAGACGGCGTCGGGGTGGATATCCGTTGTGCCATTCATGCTCCAGCTCCTGCGAGCGCTTGGCGACCGGTAGAAAACGCCAAAGGACGATGTACAGTGGGCAGCAGCGAGGAGAGGTCCATGTCGAAGTGCTGGCTGAGACTCATGCCTGCGTCCATCAGGCGAATCACTTCCCTGTTGCCCAGCGCGAGATTCGCCGGATTCATCTTTTGCGCGAGGCTCCGCATGAAGGCGTTGCCGATGCGAAGCTGCTCGTCTTCGCTCAGCAGCATAAACACAGGTGGCAGGTCGTCGCGGTAGAGCGCCGCATCGAGCAACTGACTGCGGCGGAACACTGCTTTGCCCGGTTCGAGGTCAGGATAGACCTCAACGTTTTCGCACACACCGGCGAGCTGAAGCAATTCAGACTCCGTCTCCTCGAAGGCGATATGCACGTCACTCTCTGTGCCGACGGCCACCAACTGAGTACCGTCGCCCTGCGGGCCTTTCAGCGCTGCCTTGCAGCGCTCGACGAGACGCCAGCAGGCTACGAGGTCTTCGGCGAGGTCACTGAAGCGCTTCATCGCGTTCTCCCACAGTCGCTCAGCCTGCCGATAGCTGTCCATCATGGCGAATGGTTGACCAGCGTTCTCGGCATCCGCCTTCTGCTTTTTGAGGTCTTGGAGGGCGTTCTCTTGAGCAAGGCAGCCGTTGCGCGCCTCGTCGAAGTGGTAGGCAAGTGTGTTGAAGTGAGCAGCAAGCGCCGGCAAGTAGTGCGACTTGGTCACGAACCAGCGGCAGCGCACGCAGTTCCGGCTGCCGCCCGGAACAGGTCCGTACTTGCCGGCTGACGGCGGCCCAATCATCGGGCCGCCGTTGTAGCAACCACCCACCTTGCCGTTTTCCTCGACCTCGCTGGTGTTTCCCCCGACCAAACACAGGCCGTGGTGCAACGGCATCCAGCCTACCTGGTTGCGCGCGGAGGGATGTTGCGGCATCGCGGCTGCGAGACTAGGTACGCTGTTGCATATGGCCTTTTTCAGGAGTTCGTCGTGCTCCGTGTCGAGCAGGAAATTCTGGATGCTCGCTTCCTTGCTGGCCTCCAGCCGCTCCTCGGCGCCGCGCAGAGCGTCGCGGATGTGGGTCGCACCGGGCTTGGTGTAATAGAGAGTCATCAACAGTCGACTGTGGCCCACGAGCTTTTGCAGCACGGGGAACGGCACTTGGCCTTCGAGCGCCAACGCGGTAATAAGGGAAACGCGCAGGCTGTGCAACGGGAAGAGCGTTGTCATCCCATTGTTTTGCTCTTCCAGTGGCGGCAGAAAGCGAATCGGCATGCCATTGCCATGGGTTTCACCGCGGGCGGCAAGCCTAAGTTCCAGCCTTTCGAGCAACGAGAACCAAGGATGGTCGAGCATCCTATGACCAAAGGGCAGATGGCGCTCGTCTTCTTTTGCTTCCGGCAAGCGGAACAAGAAGCAGGTGTCCGGATAACTTGCCAGTTGCACGTCGCTCTTGCCGGTGACGTGGCGGCCGTCCAGTTCTGCCCACGGGGTGAGCCGCGAGATGGGGTTATAACGCTCCTGCCAGTTGCGCAATTTTTCAAGCCAGTAATACACGTCCTGATGCGCAGGGCCGCCGGAGGACCACGGCATGACGTAACCCTTTTCGGGACCGGACTTGGCGATGTCGGCCGTCTTGTTGGTATTGATGTACAGCAAGGTCGAAAGGGCCTCGCCGTCCGCCGACAGGCTGCTCCGGCGAAACACCCCCTGCTGTCTGACGCGCCGTCCAGTGCCCTGCGCGAGTCGACTCGGATTCAGTGCCCAAGCGCCGCGCGCATAGCGCCACGTGTCAGCTTCGCCTGAGTCGAGCATGCGAACCTGAAACGTGCGCAGCGGCAAAAGGAGCTTCACGAGTAGGGCCACCCACCGCACCGGACTCCACATTTGCAACACTGGGCCGCCACCCGGCCCCCGCCTAACTCGCTTCCGAATGCGCCACACACAATCTGGGTCGCTGCGGTCAATTTGCTCTTTCGACACCTCGAACCAGTCGGGAGCAGCAAATCCTATCTTCCCTATTTCGACACCGAGGGTACTCTGCGCCCACTGCCAGTCGCGAAAGTCCGCCCCCTCCGCAAGCATGCGTCGAAGTTCGTCGATGTAACCGTATGGCAGCGGCGAATGCACGCTTTCGGTGGGCCTTGGCATTGACCCCCTCGACACTCGGGGTACTGGATTGCGGAAGGCCGACACTACCACTGGCTGGCCGTCGTCGGTTTCTTCGCTGAACTCGCGCATCAGCACGAAGTTCAGAAATTCGTGGACGGCGTTGTTCATACCGATGCCTCCCAGCGAATCTGGGCACGCCGTTTTGTAGAAGTCGGGGAGCACGGTGCCGCGACGCAAGAATTCAGCCGGCTCCGAAGGCAGTCCTAGTTGTGCAATGTAGCGCTCGAAGAAGGCAGACAAGCCTTTGAGCCTTCCATCGACACCGCGTGTTTCTCCTTTTAACCAGTCCGTCGCCAAGACGCGCCATGCCTCGAGCTGCGGAAGCTCACGCTTGACCCATGCGAGGGTCTTGTCCGAATCGCGGCGCTCCAGTCCTTTTCTCCTGCGAACATTGGTCGCGGAGGCTTCAGTGTGTGCCGATATATTTTTTTCAGTCATATGGGTCGCTACTAGCAATTGATTTTGAAGTTGCTTGGCAAATCACCTGCCGCTGAAGGCATTTCAGCGTGCGTGTCTCGAAGCCGCTGGGCGGCTGCCACTAGCTCCGCGATGGATTCACGATTGTTGGGCTGGGTGTACACCTCTTGGCTTTCCAAGGACGCATGGTGCATAAATCGACGGATGTGGGCTTTGTCGACAGCGGCCTTGCGAAGCCGCCGGCCATACGCGTGGCGATGTCCGTGCGGCGTCGTTCCCAACTCCTTGCTCACCTTGAGCCCGATGCGCTCACAGGCTGCGGCATGCGCCTTGTTGTACTGAGCGAGCTTGTACACGGCGCCAACGGGCTCGCGGCTCAGGTTGATAAAGGCGAACGGATGCTTGCGCTCGACACACGCAACCTGCTCGAGGTATCGGTGCCAGAGCTGCAGGAACCATTCGCCATATTTTGGGACGAACCAATACGCTTGTTTGTAAAACGCGGCGTCGTGCGTCCCCCCCTTCCAGCCAGCATGCCGGCCACCCATCAGGTCGGTGCGGGGTACGAGACCGAACTGGTGGGAGAGGTACTCCGCCCGGTTGCCTTTCCGTGGTCTGCCCCGCTCGTCACGCCAGTCTGCGGGTGCGGCGCCGTAGCTCGGGTGGTGAATGAGCACCTTCGCCTGACGCGGATTGGCGGGGTCCGGAAAGACATCGTGGATGTAGAGATGCAAGGGCTCCGATTCACGAAAGCCCGCCCCATGCAGCAGTAAAGTGATGAGCATTCCGCGGTAGTCGTTGCGACCAGCCGCACAGAATCCCCTGAACAGCAGTTCCTCGAAGCGCTCGTCCGGGAAGGCGGGCGGCTCGCCTTGTTCGACTCGTGGAAGGCGTCGAGCACGCACACGGTGCCCAGTGTTTACGGTGGACGCATTCGCGGCCCAAGTGTGCCCTAAGAAGGCCTTATTGCGTCGGTATTGGTATGCAGCTTCGTCAGTCTGTCGGTCGAACGCTCCTCCCGAATAGCGCGGATTGACTTTGGCCGCCTCGGGCCGCATCTCGCCCAGCCAGTCGAAAAAGTCCGAAAGGTGGGTGACGACGTTCGAGGCATCCTGAGGTGAGCGTGGTGCCCAGCACAAACTGCTGGGGTCAAGCCCAGTCGTCCGGTCGAACGTTCCGGTGTAGAGCCGTTGGGCGAAGTTTTGGAAGAGGCGATACGTATCCCGTTCGGCCGGGTTGCTCTGCAGATACTCGAGGAATATCTGAGCCGAGCGGGTTACCTTCGTCATCCATGCCAGGCTTCGGTCGTGGCTTCGCGACAGGCAATAGTCGAGCAGTGGCTCAAGAACCCCGACGGGCGTCAGCAGCGCTGGTATTTCGGTATAAACGCCGGTGGCGTCGGTGAATACCTTGGCGGGTATGGAAACGAACATCAGACACCTCGCTCGCGGAGCAGTCTGATAGCGTCGTTGAAGCTAAGACGGTGAAGATGGATAGCGAGGTCAATTGCTCCACCTCCTCCCGCCTTCGCTCGCGTGTCGAAAAATCTCGGGCCGTTGAGCAACAGCTCAAACTGGAAGGTATCGACGGCCGCGTGCCAGCGCTCTGTACCGGCGGATTTGTTGGGGACGAACGTGGTGTCACGCTTTGCATAGGCGGCCAGCGCAGCAAGTGCGACGACAGCTTTAACTTCGCGTAAGCGGATAAGTTCTGCGGAAGATGGACGTGCCAAAGCGAATCTCCTTTATGAGACAAAAACAAAGGGATTCGCCCGGCTTGAGAGTCGCCCAGGTTCGAATTGTGGGCGCAAGTCAGACGGTACAACGTAGCTGAAGTGTCGCGACTACAGGGGGCCTTCACCGTACTCCCAAAGGGAGCCTCGAACAGTGCTGGTACTACCCTCGACTCAACAGCCGGGAGCAATCATAAGTCTGAACAATTCGACTTGTAAAGAGCAAAAAGGCTGCTACTCGTCTTTCAAAGAAAGACGGCTACTCGACTGCTGCCTGATGCATACGATGTCAGATTAAGGAGTAACTTCAAATCCAAGGGACAAAAAAACACCCCTTCCAAAGGGGTGTCAGACGAACTCTAAGCGCTAACTCTTCCTGTGAACCCACAAATATGTATTTTTGGTTGGGGGGAAGAACTCATGCGCCGGTTTTTTTCGTCCGCACGGTGGTCGCCTACGATATTTCACGATGTGGAAAATTTTTTTGCCTCGTAAAAAATCGTGCTGCGTGGCACAACAAGGGCTATTGCAGCAGGGGAAACAGCATTTCTCAATGCGAAACAACGTCATTAAACCACTGATTTATAACAACTAAAAATCTCACACAAAGCGTGACACGCGTCTATTGCACGCGCTTCGATTTGCCTAGACTCTTATATAAGACTTCACGAAACGAAACGCCCCCACGGCACAGCGCTTCGCGAAGACAGGATTCACCGATCCACTATCCAGGCAATCAAGGAGCACACCATGACGTCACGCCAACAGCAAGCACAAGAACTCCAGCAACAGTGGGAAACCGATCCGCGCTGGAAAGGCATCAAGCGCACCTACTCCGCCGACGACGTGGTGCGTCTGCGCGGTTCCGTGCAGGTCGAGCACACGCTCGCGAAGCGCGGCGCGCAAAAGCTGTGGGACAGCGTCAATAACGAGCCGTTCGTGAACTCGCTCGGCGCGCTGACCGGCAACCAGGCCATGCAGCAGGTCAAGGCCGGCCTGAAGGCGATCTATCTGTCGGGCTGGCAGGTGGCGGGCGACGCCAACGTCGCCGGCGAAATGTACCCGGACCAGTCGCTGTATCCGGCCAATTCGGTGCCGCTGGTGGTCAAGCGCATCAACAACACACTGACGCGCGCCGACCAGATCCAGTGGTCGGAAGGCAAGAATCCGGGCGACGAAGGCTACATCGACTACTTCGCGCCGATCGTGGCCGACGCTGAAGCCGGTTTCGGCGGCGTGCTGAACGCCTTCGAACTGATGAAAGCGATGATCGAAGCCGGCGCCTCGGGCGTGCACTTCGAAGACCAGCTCGCCTCTGTGAAGAAGTGCGGCCACATGGGCGGCAAGGTGCTCGTGCCGACCCGCGAAAACATCGCCAAGCTGACCGCCGCGCGTCTGGCCGCCGATGTCTCCGGCACGCCGACCGTCCTGCTCGCCCGCACCGATGCGGAAGCGGCCGACCTCGTCACCTCGGACATCGACGATAACGACAAGCCGTTCCTGACCGGCGAGCGCACTGTCGAAGGTTTCTACCGCACGAGGCCGGGTATCGAACAGGCCATCTCGCGCGGCCTCGCCTACGCGCCGTACGCCGACATGATCTGGTGCGAAACCGGCAAGCCGGACCTCGAATTCGCGAAGCGGTTCGCCGAGGCGATCCACAAGGAGTTCCCTGGCAAGCTGCTGTCGTACAACTGCTCGCCGTCGTTCAACTGGAAGAAGAACCTCGACGACGCGACGATCGCCAAGTTCCAGAAAGAGCTCGGGGCGATGGGCTACAAGTTCCAGTTCATCACGCTGGCCGGCTTCCACGCGCTGAACTACTCGATGTTCAACCTCGCGCACGGCTATGCCCGCACGCAGATGAGCGCCTTCGTCGAAATGCAGCAGGCCGAATTCGCGGCCGCCGAAAAGGGCTTCACCGCCGTGAAGCACCAGCGCGAAGTCGGCACCGGCTACTTCGACGCCGTGACGCAAACGGTCGAACGCGAAGCCTCGACCACCGCGCTGCACGGGTCGACGGAAGACGAGCAGTTCTTCGACAAGAAGGTGGCCTGAGAGGCGTTGCCGCGGCGTCGAAGCGACGTTGCGGCGCCCTCGAAGGCAGGTTGAGATACCTCGCAGCAGCCTGAAAGAACGCGCAAGCGGATCGATGGAAGGACAGACGGGAAGCGGCCCCGCCAGAGGGCCGCGATCAGGGAGGAGACAGTCAAGCCGGAGAAGGTCTGCAAAGTGGGCTCACAAGGTCCCAGGACAGACCCGAGCGGACTGGAATCTGAGAGAGAAGCAAGCGGCGCAGGGCAACGTGCCGGGATGGGTCAATACGTGCCCATACACGCCTTTACGTGTCGTTAAGTGTCGTTAGGCAGGACCCGCGCCGGCTTCACCGCCGGCGCGTTTTATTGCGCCGTCGTACACCCGTCTCAGCGATACACGATCACCGGAATCTTCGTATGCGTGAGCACCCGCTGCGTCTCGCTGCCAATCAGCAGGCTGCCGAGTCCGCGGCGTCCGTGCGAGGCCATGAAGATCACATCGCACGCACCCTTCTCGGCCGCCTCGATGATGCCGAGGTACGGCGAAGGATGCACGCTGGTGCGGCTCGTGACGATTACGCCGACGTGGCGTCCGGCCCGCTCGACCTCCTGCAGATGCACGCGCGCCTCGCGCTCGCTGCGCTCCAGAAAGTCGCCCGGCGGCTCGATCACCACTTCGGAGAACGGCGAGTAGGGATATTGCGGCAGGCACGCGTAAGCCGTGACGCGCGCGCCTACGGCCTGGGCGAGATCGATTGCGCCTTCGATCGCTTTGCGTGACAGATCTGAACCATCGGTCGGAACCAGGATGTGCTTGAACACGGTGCCTCCGTCGTCGTCTGCTGCGGCCGGACCCGGCAAGGCGAAGAGCGCTGCCACGGCAGGCGCCAGGCGGGCCCCTCAATCGATTGTAGTGCGCCTGAACGGACGCAGCGCCCGCGTGCGGGTCTGTCCGCATATCGGAAACCCGCGCGGCGGCGCCGTGCGCCGCCCTCACCCCCAATAACCGGGATGACCGTAGGTATGCTTAAGAAAGTCCAGAAAGAGCCGCACGCGCAGCGGCAAATGACGGCGCTGCGGGAACACCGCATGAATCCCGATGGGCGGCGCGGCGAACTCGTCGAGCACGCTGACGAGCCGGCCGGCGGCGATATCCGTGCCCACTTCCCACCACGAGCGCCACGCGAGGCCGTAGCCGTCGAGACACCACTCATGCAGGACCGCGCCGTCCGAGCATTCCATCGTGCCGGAGACCTTGATGGACACCACCTTGTCGCCCTGCTGAAACATCCAGCCGCGCTGCTGGTTGGCGCTCGCGCCCAGCGCCAGACAGTTGTGATGGGCCAGATCGGCGAGGCTTTGCGGCGCGCCGCGGCGCGTCAGATAGGCGGGCGACGCCACGCAGACGCGGCGGTTTTCGCCCAGCCGCAGCGACACCAGCGACGAATCCGGCAATTCGCCCAACCGCACCGCACAGTCGAAACCTTCGTTGACCAGATCCACCAGCCGGTCGGACAAGTCGAGCGTGATCGAGACGTCGGGATGCGCGACGGTGAAGGCCGGCACCAGCGGCGCGACGTGCCGGCGGCCGAAGCCGGCCGGCGCCGACAGGCGCAGATGGCCGCTCGCCTTCACGCCGCCCGCCGAGACGCTCGCCTCGGCGTTCTGCATGTCGTGAATCACGCGCTGGCAGTCCTCGAGAAACGCCGAGCCTTCGAAGGTCAAGGTGATCTTGCGGGTGGTGCGCACCAGCAGCTTGACGCCCAGCCGCTCTTCGAGCGCGTCGATGCGGCGGCCGATGATGGCCGGCGCCACGCCCTCCGCCTGCGCGGCCGCCGACAGGCTGCCTTTGGCCGCAACGGCGACGAAAGTTTCGATCTGCTTGAAACGGTCCATGGAGGAGTCGGAGCCCTGTGTACACGGCCGGCCAGAGGCCTTGGACATGCACGAAAGCGCGCGTATCGGAGTGGCAATGCGCGTCAGATTAGGTGGGTGAAAGTAAAAGATCAAGTGATGTTTAGCCTCTTTTTGAGCGCAGAGCATCACTAATACAATTTGTCTGACCTCGAATTGGAGCGCACGGCAATGTCGGCCACAACGGCAATCTTCCCCAAAGCAGTGATTTTCGACGCCTACGGCACGTTGTTCGACGTGCATTCGGTCGTCGCTGCGGCGGAGCAGATGTTCCCAGGCCACGGCGATGCGCTCTCGCAGTTGTGGCGCCAAAAGCAGATCGAATACACCCAGTTGCGCACGCTGGCCGACCCGGCGGGCGCGCGCTATCAGCCGTTCTGGAACATCACGCTCGACGCGCTGCGCTTCGCGGCCCACAAGCTCGGCCTCACGCTGAATCGCGCGGCGGAAAAGCGTCTGATGGACGAATACGCGTGCCTGTCGGCTTTCCCGGATGCGGTGCCCGCGTTGCGCCGCTTGCATGAGCAGCGCGGTCAGCACGCCCCGCTCGGCCTCGCCATCCTGTCCAACGGCAATCCGCAGATGCTCGACATCGCCGTGAAGAGCGCCGGCATGAGCGGCCTGTTCGACCACGTGCTCTCCGTCGACACGGTGCGCGCCTACAAACCCGCCCCCGCCGCCTACACGCTCGGCACCCAGGCGTTCGGCGCGCAGCCGCGCGAGATCGTCTTCGTGTCGTCGAACGGCTGGGACGCGGCCGGCGCGAACTGGTTCGGCTACACGACTTTCTGGCTCAACCGGCAAGGCGCGCCCGCTGAAGAGCTGGGCGTCACGCCACATGGCACGGGCGGGAGCATGAACGACCTGCTCGATTTTTTAACAACCCTCGCAGCGCCCGAGAGGAGCACGAGCCGTCCGCGCCACAGCCCTGGCGCATGACGGCACGAGCCTACCTCATGGACGCATGCAACGCAGTCCGAAGCAACCCAGCGCATTTCAGGCGCATTTGAACATTTGCATCTTTGCAATCTGACCGACCAAGGAGAAAACATGGCGAACCCGCTTTCATCGTCGCAGTTGCCGCAGGGCGTGGAAATCACGGCTGATCTCAAGCCGGGCTACGAAACCATCCTGACCCGCGAGGCGCTCGAACTCGTCGCGGCGTTGCATCGCACGTTCGAACCGCGCCGCCAGGCGCTGCTGAAAGCGCGCGCCGAACGCACGAAGCGTCTCGACGCCGGCGAGCGTCCCGACTTCCTCGTCGAGACGAAAAGCATCCGCGACGGCGACTGGAAAATCGCCCCGCTGCCGCAGGATCTGCAATGCCGCCGCGTGGAAATCACCGGCCCGGTCGAGCGCAAGATGATCGTCAACGCGCTGAACTCCGGCGCGGATTCGTACATGACGGACTTCGAAGATTCGAACGCGCCGAGCTGGGACAACCAGATCACCGGCCATATCAATCTGAAGGACGCGGTGCGCCGTACGATCTCGCTCGAACAGAACGGCAAGTCGTACCAGCTGAACGACAGGATCGCCACGCTGATCGTGCGTCCGCGCGGCTGGCACCTCGACGAGAAGCATGTGAAGGTGGACGGGCAACGCGTCTCCGGCGGCATTTTCGATTTCGCGCTGTTCCTGTTCCACAACGCGAAGGAACTGGTCGCGCGCGGCTCGGGCCCCTACTTCTATCTGCCGAAGATGGAAAGCCATCTGGAAGCGCGTCTGTGGAACGACATCTTCGTCGCCGCGCAGGAAGCGGTCGGCGTGCCACGCGGCACGATCCGCGCCACGGTGCTGATCGAAACGATCCTCGCCGCGTTCGAAATGGACGAGATCCTGTACGAGCTGCGCGAACATAGCTCGGGCCTGAACGCCGGCCGTTGGGACTACATCTTCTCGGCGATCAAGAAGTTCAAGACGGACAAGGACTTCTGCCTCGCCGACCGCTCGCAGATCACCATGACCTCGCCGTTCATGCGGGCCTATGCGCTGCTGTTGCTGAAGACCTGCCACCGCCGCAACGCGCCGGCAATCGGCGGCATGAGCGCGCTGATTCCGATCAAGAACGACCCGGCCGCCAACGACCGCGCCATGGGCGGCGTGCGCTCGGACAAGGCGCGCGATGCGGGCGACGGCTACGACGGCGGCTGGGTGGCGCACCCGGGTCTGGTGCCGATCGCGATGGAAGAATTCGTCAAGGTGCTGGGCGAGCAGCCGAACCAGATCGGCAAGCAACGCGCCGACGTTGAAGTGAGCGCGAAGGACCTGATGGATTTCCGTCCTGAAGCGCCGATCACCGAAGCGGGTCTGCGCAACAACATCAACGTGGGGATTCACTACCTCGGTTCGTGGCTGGCGGGCAATGGCTGCGTGCCGATCCACAACCTGATGGAAGACGCCGCGACCGCGGAAATCTCGCGCTCGCAGGTGTGGCAGTGGATCCGCTCGCCGAAGGGCGCGCTCGACGACGGCCGCAAGGTCACCGCGGAACTGGTGCGCGAACTGTCGAAGCAGGAACTCGCCAAGGTGAAGCAGGCGGTGGGCGGCGATACCCAGCCGTATGACCGCGCGGCTGAGATCTTCGAAGCGATGTCCACGTCGGAGCAGTTCACCGACTTCCTGACGCTGCCGCTGTATGAGGAAATCTGAGGCACGGCGCTAGCCGGGCCCCGAGCTCTGGTGGTACACGAGTGCAAGGGCGCGCGGCATGCGTCCTCGCCTCACGATCTGGCTGCGCCGCTTCGCAATGAAGCGGCGCAGGCCGCAAGGCTGACCGACCGGACGGCCCAGCAGGCTCAGGCTTGCCGGGCCGTTTTTTTGGCGCGGCGATGCGCCACCCAGTCGCCCGAGCGGATCTCCGGCAAGCCCTTCACCGCATGTTTCGTCACCGGATAGAAGCGGCACGCCAGCGCGGCGCCGTCGACTTCCACCGTGACCTCGCGGGCCACGAACAGCCCCTCGACACCCGGATAGATTTCCTCGATTTCATCGAGCACCGCAATCAGATCCGGGTCGATTTCGTAGACGTCGCCGCACACCGGCGGCCCCGCCTCGTCGAGCACCAGGCCCGGATACGCGCCGAAATCGAACAGATACCCGCGCACGGTGGCCGTGCCTAGCAGGGTCGGCTCGGCGATGTCGTGGCGCGCGGCGGCCTGGCTGATGTCGTTGATCTCGCCGGCCCGCAGGGTGCCGTACACGAAAACCTTCTGCATCGGATGGGGTCCTCTCTATTGCGTGGGCGTGGCTGGCACGACCCGGTGGGTGTCGGTCGAGCCGGGCGAAGCGCGCGGCGGCGCTCATGGGTCTCGTTTGGCGACGATTCCAGATTCCGGTCGGAGGCATTATGCCCTCCGCGATCGAGGCAAGCGATCTGCAAAAAAACCCGCTGCGGCCAGACCCGGCACAACACCCTACAATGGGAACCACCTCACCGTTCAAGGTTCCGTCAGGTGTCCATGTCATGAACCGGTCCGCCGCTGCCGCCCCTTTCACCCGAGTCGAGTTCTCCGACCTCCCGCCGGCCTTCGCACCCACCCGTACGCATCCAATCCGCGTGCGCTCGCGGCCCATGCCCGCCGGCGTGCGCATCGCCCGTCACACCCACGCGTGGGCTCAGGTCGCGTACGCCTCGCGCGGCGTGCTGCGCATCGGCACGCTCGGCACCACCTGGATGGTGCCGCCGTCGCGGGCCATCTGGGTGCCGCCGCATGTGACACATGAGGTGGTGATCGTCGAGGATGCCTTTCTGCGCACGCTGTATATCGACGAAAACGCCGTGCCGCCCGGACTCGATACATGCCGCGTCGTCGAAGTGTCGAACCTGTTGCGCGAGGTGATCGCGGCGCTCGATATGCCGGGCCTCTCCGACACCCGCGAACAGGTGCTCGGCGCCCTCGCGCTCGACGAGCTGACCCGCTCGCAGCCGTTGCCTTTATCCGTGCCCATGCCCAACGAAAAGCGCCTGCGCGCGCTGTGCGAAGCGGTGATTGCCGATCCCGCCAATTCCGATTCGCTCGAGCAGTGGGCCGCGAGTGTCGGCGCCAGTACCCGCACGATTGCGCGCCTGTTTCGTCAGGAGCTCGGCGTCAGTTTTTCGCAATGGCGCCAGCAGGCGCTGCTTGCCCGCGCGATTCCGCTACTCAGCCAGGGACGGCCGCTCGCCCACGTGGCGCTGGAGTTGGGCTATCAGAGCCAGAGCGCTTTTTCGGCCATGTTCCGGCGCGCGTTCGGCAGGAGTCCGCGGGCGTTTATCGAACGCGGCTCGGAGCGTCATACGGCTGAGGGGGATGCGGAAAGCGCGGCTCAGAGCGGCCAGGACGTGCCGGACGGCGCGCATTTGGCGGATGCGCCGGAGTTCGATCGCTGAGCCCGAACGATGCAGCGGCGCGGCGGCATTGCGGCGTTGCGTTGTGTCATGTCGCTACGCGGCTCACCCCCGCGCGCTAAACGCGGCGCGACAAATGCCGGATCGCCCCGAGTTGCGCGAGGCGCGGACCGGCGAGCTTGTAGCCCTTGCGCAGATACAGCCGCGCGGCGGGATTGTCGACGAACACCCGCAGTTGCAGTTCGCGCAGGCCCCGCTCGCGCGCCCAATGATGCGACATGTCGAGCAGATAGGTGCCGGCGCCGCGCCGCCGATAACCGTCGGCGATCTGCACGTCGCGAATGTGCAGCGAATCGCCCTCTTCGGTGAGGCGCAACACGCCGGCCGGCGTGCCGTCGATTTCGAGGATGTAGTTCTCCGACTCGCGCCAGCTACCGAGAAACAGATCGCTGCGCCAGACGAGATGATGCCGCCGATAGTAACCCTCCATGTTGTTGCGGGTCAGCGCTTCGGCAAAAGCGAAGTCGTCCATGCTGGCTTTGCGCAACTGGAACGGCGACGGAACATCGGTAGGGACGAACATGACGCGGCGGGCAAATGGTGGTCCGCACAACGTTAAAACAGGCCGCGCGCGCTGGCAATGGCTGTTTGTCCCGAGATGGGCGATGAGGCGCGAAACGGGGCAAAAAACGCTCGCTCGCCGCGAGGTGGTGGCCCGCCTACGGGGCCACGGGATGTGTTCCAGCAGAACATAACGTTCTCCTTACAGGTGGCCCGTGGGCTCCAAGGCTCTCACACACCCAGCCCGTGCCGCTCAACAATCGCCTGTTCAACGCCGGTTAGACCCCGACACCACATCGATCCACACCGCCAGCACGAGGATGCTGCCTTTGACGATCATCTGCCAGTACGCGTCCACGTCGAGCATCGACATGCCGTTGTCGAGACTCGCCATCACCAGTGCGCCGATCAACGCCCCATACACCGTGCCCGAGCCGCCGCGCATCGAGGTGCCGCCGATAAAGCACGCCGCGATCGCATCGAGTTCGCCCATCGATCCGGCCGAGGGCGAACCCGCCGCCAGCCGCGCCGTGTTGACGATGCCGCCGAACGCGCACATCAGCCCCATCAGCGCGAAAATCGCCAGCTTCACGCGGTTCGTATTCACACCCGACAGACGCGTCGCCTCGAGGTTCGAGCCGACCGCATAGATGCGCCGGCCGAACACGGTCTGCGTAGCGATCCACGTGAAGATGCCAAGCAGCGCGAGCAGCAACAGCACCGGCACCGGAATGCCGCCGTAACGGTCGAGCGTCGCGACGAAGCCGAACAGGATCACGCCCGCGCCGATAATCTTCGCCACGTCCTGCCACACCGGCACCACCGCCAGTTGATAGCGTTGCCGGTTGCGGCGCTGCCGCACCGTGAGCAGCGCCAGCAGCACGAACAGCACCACGGCGAGCGTATCGCCGGCGAAGCGCGGCAAATAGCCCTGGCCGACGAACACGAAACTATCGGACACCGGTGCGATAGTCGAGCCGCCGGTCACGCCGAGCAGAATGCCCCGATAAGCCAGCATGCCGCCGAGCCCAACGATGAACGACGGCACCCGCCGGTAAGTCGACCACCAGCCGTTGAAGAGGCCCACCAGCACGCCGAGTACCATCACCACCGGCACGGTGACGCCGATCGGCCAATGACGGTTGACGTCGAGAATCGCCGCCACGCCGCCGAGCAGTCCGAGCAGCGACCCCACCGACAGATCGATCTCGCCCGCGATGATGACGAACACCATCCCGCAGGCGAGCATACCGGTGATCGACATCTGCCGCAGCAGGTTCGACAGATTGCGCGGCGTGATGAACGCCCCGCTGGTGAGAAACGAGAAGAAGATCCAGATAGCCGCGACCGCAATCAGCAGCGCGAGAATCTTGTAGCGCGCGAACAGTTGCTGCAGCCGCTGCGCACCGCCGAACGAGCCGTGCGGCGCGGCATCCTTGGCGTTTTGGGAAGTGACGTCGGGAGTCATGCTGCGCTCGCTCCGGTTGGGTTCGTGGATCGCTGCGCGGGGCGGATGGCGGCCGTCAGGATGTCCTCCTGGGTGAGGCCGTCGTTGATGAAGTCGCCGCGCAATTCGCCTTCGCCGATCACCAGCACACGATCGCTGATGCCGAGCACCTCGGGCATTTCGGACGACACCATCACGATCGACATGCCGCGCTGCGCGAGCTGAACGATCAGTTTGTAGATTTCGTATTTGGCGCCGACATCGACGCCGCGCGTGGGTTCATCGAGAATCAGCACCTTCGGGTCGGTCAACAGCATGCGCGTCAGCACGGCCTTCTGCTGGTTACCGCCCGAGAGACTCGCAATCGACAGCATCGGATGCGCCGCGCGCACCGAAAGCCGCTTCATCTCCGTGTGAATCGTATCGAGCTCGGCCGCGGAATCGATGCGCGCGCCTTTGGCAAAGCGCTGCAGCACCGACAGCGTGATGTTATGACCGACGCTCAGATGCGGCACGATGCCGTGGCGCTTGCGATCCTCCGGCACCATGCCGATGCCGGCGCGAATCGCATCGGCCGGCTCGCGGATCTTCAGCGGCTTACCCTCGAGCCATACCGTCGCTTCGCTCACCCCCGGATAGGCGCCGAAAATCGCCTGCATCAACTCCGTGCGCCCCGCGCCCACCAGACCGGCGACGCCGAGGATCTCGCCGCGCCGCAAGCTGAACGACACGTCGTCGACGCGCTTGCGGCGCGGATTGGTGACGTCGAAACAGGTGACGTGGCGCGCCTCGAAGATCACGTCGCCCAGCGGCCGCGGCTCGCGCGGAAACAGGTTGGTGATCTCGCGGCCCACCATCAACGAGATGATGCGGTCGGTGGTCAGCGCGCGCATCGGCTCGGTCGCCACATGCCGGCCGTCGCGAATCACGGTGATCGTGTCGCAAACCGCTTCGACTTCGTCGAGCTTGTGCGAGATATACACGCACGCCACGCCGCGCCGCTTCAGATCGCGCACGATATTGAGCAGAATCTGCGTCTCCGAACTCGTGAGCGACGACGACGGTTCATCGAGAATCAGCAGCCTCGCGCGCTTGTTCAACGCCTTGGCGATCTCGATCAGCTGTTGATGGCCGCCGCCGTAATTCATCACCGGCTGCGCCACATTGATGCCTTCGATACCCAGTTCGCGCAGCAGTTCGTCGGCGCGCTGGAACATCGCGGCGTAGTTCATGCGGCCGCCGGACAGCGTGATTTCGTTGCCGAGAAAGATGTTCTCGGCCACCGACAGTTCCGGCACGAGCATCAGTTCCTGGTGGATGATCACGATCCCGGCGCGCTCGGTGTCGCGCACGTTCGCCGCCTTCAGGGGCGCGCCTTCCCACAGGATGTCGCCGTCCCACGTGCCATACGGATAGACCCCGGACAGCACTTTCATCAGCGTCGATTTGCCGGCGCCGTTCTCGCCGCACAAACCCACGCATTCGCCGGGCGACACCGCGAGATCGATGCCGTCGAGGGCCTTCACGCCGGAAAACGCCTTGACGATGTTGTGCATCGCCAGTAAAGGTTGCGTCATTCGCTTTTGCCTCGCTGCAAGAAACACGGCGGCGCGGCGGCGCGCAACACGCCGCCCGCCACCGCGTGGAACTTCCGCTTATTGGCTCGCGAGCTGGGCCTGGGTGTAGAACCCGTCCTTCACCACGATATCCACGTTGCTCCTGGTCAGCAGCGTCGGCTGCAGCAGCACGGTGTCGACCTTCTTCTTGCCGTTGTCGTATTGCGCGTTAAAGGAAGGCTTCTCGCCCTTCGCCAGTTGCACGGCAAGCTTCGCCGCTTCGCCCGCAATCAGCTTGAGCGGCTTGTAGACCGTCATGGTCTGCGTGCCGTCGATCACCCGCTTGACGGCGGCAAGGTCGGCATCCTGACCGGAGATCGGTACCTTGCCCGCCATATGCTGCGCCGCCAGCGCCTGAATCGCGCCGCCCGCCGTACCGTCGTTCGACGCCACCACCGCATCGATCTTGTTGTTGTTCGCGGTCAACGCATCTTCCATGATGCGCAGCGCCGTCGATGCGCTCCACTCCGGCACCCACTGCTGACCGACCACCTTGATGTCGCCCTTGTCGATGGCCGGCTGGAGTACCTTCAACTGGCCTTCGCGCAGCATCTTCGCGTTGTTGTCGGTCGGCGCGCCGCCGAGCAGGAAGTAGTTGCCCTTCGGTTGCGCGTTGTAGACGCCTTGGGCCTGCAATTCACCGACCTTCTCGTTGTCGAACGAGATGTAAGCGTCGATATCGGCATCGAGAATCAGGCGGTCATACGACACGACCTTGATGCCCGCCTTGTGCGCTTCGGCCACGACATTGCCGAGCGTCTTCGAATTGAACGGCACGATCACGATCACATCGACGCCGCGCGAAATCAGGTTTTCGATCTGCGAGATCTGCCGCTCTTCACTGGCATCGGCCGATTGCACGGACACCTTGGCGCCGAGTTTTTCCGCTGCGGCCACAAAATAGTCGCGATCGCGCGACCAGCGTTCGACGCGCAGGTCGTCGATACAGAAACCGATTTCCGGATGATCCTTGCTCGCGTGCGCCAGCGGCGCGGCGAGCGACAGGCTGGCGAGCACCGCTCCACACACGAGCGAACTCAGAGCGGAACGACGCGTTGCGAATTTCATGTCTCACTCCTTTTCTCTTATAGCCGGCAATACCGGATTAGCGGCCGTTCGCGGCGAACCGCGCGGCCGGATTCACGACGACGATGGACTACCCCTGTTGCGGCACGGCCAGGACGGCCGTGCGATGCCAATTTCTCTGCATTCCTATGCAGTTGCTTCACTGCTTCAGCACGATCACCACGTACTTTCCATGCGCTGGTGGAGCACGTTGCGCCGTTGTCTTAACGCTAGGCGTGCCCGGCAAACACCGGCTCAAGCGCTCGATACAGCGCCTGGAAGGTCGGACGCCGCTCATTGCTGTACCAGGCGTGCCGCACTCTGTCCGGCTCGCGCACGGCGAGAATCTCCGGCGTCGGACAGATGGCGTCGAGCGGCGCATCCGGTTCCAGCGCAAGATGCGCGAGGCGCGCCGCGCCCAACGCCGGCCCGACTTCGCCGCCGGCCCGCAAGGTCAACGGACGCCCGGCGATATCCGCCAGCATTTGTGTCCAGTAAGCGCTGCGCGAGCCGCCGCCGATCACGGAAATCTCATCGGGCACAAGCCCGGCTGCATGCAGCGCATCCATGCCGTCGAGCAGGCAGAAGCCCACGCCTTCGAGCGTCGCGTTGGCGAGATCGGCACGGCCCGTTTGCGGCGTCAGGCCGTAAAACACGCCCTTCGCATTAACGTTGTTGTGCGGCGTGCGCTCGCCCGACAGGTACGGCAGGAACCATGGCCGACGATCGCGCGCCTCGGCTTGTGCATCGGCGAGCAGCGCGGCGACGTCCGCGTAGCCGGTCAACTGTGCCGTGAAATCGAGGCAACCCGCCGCGTTGAGCATCACCGACATCAGATGCCACGTCTGCGGCAAGGCATGGCAAAAGCTGTGCACCGCCGAAGCGGGGTTCGCGAGGAAGCCGTCCGACACCGCGAAGTACACGCCCGAGGTGCCGAGCGACAGCATCGCCTGTTTCGGCTTGACGATACCCACACCCACGGCACCCGCCGCGTTATCGCCGCCGCCTGCCACCACCGGGATCTCGCGCAGGCCCCACTCGCGGGCCAGTTCGGGTTTGAGCGTGCCCGTTACGCGATTGCCTTCGAACACCGCCGGCATCTGCTCGCGCGACAGCCCGCAGGCCGACAGCAAGGTCGCGCTGTAGTCGCGCTGCGCGACGTCGAGCCAGAGCGTGCCGGCCGCGTCCGAGGGATCGGTGGCGAAATCGCCGGTCAGCAGATAGCGCAGATAGTCCTTCGGCAACAGCACGTGAGCGATGCGCGCAAAGATCTCCGGTTCATGCTTGCGCACCCACAGCAGCTTGGGCGCCGTAAATCCCGGCATGGCCACGTTGCCCGCGATCTCGCGCAGTTGCGGCACAGCCGTTTCCAGTTCGCGGCATTCGATGTCCGAGCGTCCGTCGTTCCAGAGAATCGCCGGTCGCAAGACCTCGCCTTGCGCGTCGAGCAGCGTCGCACCATGCATCTGGCCCGTCAGGCCCAGCGCTTCGATCTGCGTCGCGCCGATGCCTGCCGCGCGTGCTTCGTCCAGCAGATCGGCAAGCGCCGCCCGGGTTGCCAGCCACCAGTCGTGCGGCGCCTGCTCGGACCAGCGCGGCTGCGGCCGGCTGACCGAGAGCGCATGCGTGGCCGTGCCGCGCACGCGGCCATCCCGGTCGAGTAACACGGCCTTCACGCCCGACGTGCCGAGGTCGATACCGATGAACATGTCTCCATCCTCGTTTTGCGCAAGTGTGCGCTTCGCCCGCCCGGATGCAATTGCGAAACTGGCGAGTCGTACTAATGTTTTTCAGCTCTTTTTTCGACGCTTGCCGTCATGACCGCGATGGCGCCGCTATCGACGCCATCGCGGCATTCGCCGCCACCATTACGGCTCAGCGCAGACCGTAGATCGCCTGATTCACCACGCTTTCCAGCCGTTCCTGCTGGCCGCTGACATGCTGCGGATTCAGGCCGCGGTCGAGTGCGTCGCCGGCGAGCGTCGACAGCGAATAGCCACCGGAGAGAATCTTGCGGCCGAATTCCGTCTCCCAGCCGGCGTAACGCTGACGCTTGAACTGTTCGAGCCGGTCGTTTTCGACCAGCACGGCGGCGCGCTCCACCGCCAGCGCGAGGTTATCGATCGCGCCGATGTGGCCGTAGAACAGATCTTCCGCATCGACGCTCTGGCGCCGCACCTTCGAGTCGAAGTTCATGCCGCCCGTCGTAAAGCCGCCATGCTTGAGGATTTCATAGAAGGCGAGCGTCAGTTCCTCGACGCTATTCGGAAACTGGTCGGTATCCCAGCCGTTTTGCGGATCGCCGCGATTCGCGTCGACGCTGCCGAAGATGCCGAGCGCAAACGCCGTAGCAATCTCGTGATGGAACGAGTGCCCCGCCAGCGTCGCGTGATTGGCTTCGATGTTGACGCGGATGTCGTTCTGCAAGCCGTATTGGGTAAGGAAACCGTGGACGGCGGCGACGTCGTAATCGTATTGGTGCTTGGTCGGCTCCTGCGGCTTCGGCTCGATCAGCAGCGTGCCCTTGAAGCCGATCTTGTGCGAATGCTCGACCACCATGCTGAGAAAGCGCGCGAACTGTTCGCGTTCGCGCACGAGGTCGGTGTTGAGCAGCGTGTCGTAGCCTTCGCGGCCGCCCCACAGCACATAGTTGTCGCCGCCCAGCCGGTGCGTCGCATCGAGCGCGTGGCGTACCTGGGTGGCGGCAAAGGCGAACACTTCAGGGTCCGGGCTGGTCGCCGCGCCGCCCGCGTAACGTGGGTGCGAGAACAGGTTGGCCGTGCCCCACAACAGCTTGACGCCGGTGTCCTGCTGCTTGCGCGCCAGATAATCGCTGATGCGCGCGAAGTTCTCGCTGTAGGCCTTCAGGCTGTCGCCTTCGGGGGCAACGTCGGTGTCGTGGAACGTATAGTAAGGGGTGCCTAGCTTCGAGAAAAATTCGAACGCCGCGTCGGCTTTCTGGTGCGCCCGTTCCATCGCGTCACCCGGTTGCTGCCACGGGCGGTGGAAGGTGCCCTGTCCGAAGATGTCGACGCCAGGCCAGACGAAGGTGTGCCAGTAGCACACGGCAATGCGCAGATGCTCTTCGAGCGTCTTGCCGAGTACGCGCTTCGTACGGTCGTAGTGGTGGAAGGCCAGCGGATTGTCCGATTGCGGACCTTCATAGCCAATCTTTGGGATGTGTTCGAAGTAGGACATCTGCGTCTCCGTTTTATGTTGCAATGCAACCCGTGCAGCGGCGTGCAACATGGCCGCGCCGGGTTCGACAAGGTGACGCCATGCTGCCAGCGCGTGGCCTATGCCCGCAATTGCGAAATTGCACAGCCCAACTAATGTTTCTCACCGCTTGCGCCGTTCTTGCAAGCGCGCGGCGCAATCCCAGCCTAAAATAACCGGACGCTTAAAAAACCGGTGCGACTTTGCTGGCCGCGCCCTACATGGAGACAATGGTCCGCCGCCCCATCAGGCCGCGCGCCATCCAACGCAATGACCCGACCCCAGAGTCCGCAGACGCCGCATCGCATCGCGCTGCTGTTCAACGCGAACAAGGTGTATGACCGCGAGATCATTACCGGCATCGGCAATTACCTGCTCTCGACCCGCGTCGCGTGGGATCTGTTTCTCGAAGAGGATTTTCGTTGCCGGCTGACGGGCATCGAGCGTTTCGACGGCGACGGCATCATCGCGGACTTCGACGACCCCGCGGTCAGCGAAGCCTTGCGCGGTTGTCCGCTGCCGGTGGTGGCGGTGGGTTCGTCGTACGAGGACGAGACGCACTACCCGCCCGATCTGCCGTATATCGCCACGGATAACGCCAAGCTCGTCTCGCTCGCCTATACCCATCTGATTGGCGCCGGTCTGCCGCATTTCGCGCTGTACAGCCTGCCGCAGGCGCCGGAGAACCGCTGGGCCCAGCAACGCGAGCTGGCCTTCGCCGGCCTGCGCGCCGCCGAGGGCCGCAGCGCCGAGGACATCGACACCGAGATCTACCGCGGTCTCTCGACCAGCGCACCGGCCTGGAATCAGGCCACCGAGCAACTCACCGGCTGGCTCGAAAAGCTGCCCAAACCGGTCGGCATCATTGCGGTCACCGATGCCCGCGCGCGGCACCTGCTGCAAGCCTGCCTGATCGCCGGCATCGCGGTGCCCGAGCAGGTCTCCATCATCGGTATCGACAACGATCCGTTGACGCGCACGCTCACCCGCATTCCGATCTCATCGGTGATTCAGGGCACCGAGGAAATGGGCCGCACCGCCGCGCACCTGCTGCATCAGATGCTGCACGGCGCGCGTTTTCCAGGCCGGCGCATTCGCGTGCCGCCGGTCGGCATCAACGTGCTCGAATCGACCCGGCATCAGCCGCTCGCCAGCCCCTATGTGATGCGCGCGCGGCACTTCATCCGCCAGTACGCCTGCCAGGGCATCCGCACCGAACAGGTGGCCGATTACGTCGGCGTGTCGCGCTCGTCGCTGGAAGAATATTTTCGGCGCGAATTGCAATGTACAGTGCATCAGGAGATCCTGCGTCACAAGCTCGATGCGGCCAAAGCGCTGCTCGCGAAACGCGATGCATCGAGTGCGGAGGTCGCCATCCGTTGCGGCTTCACGTCCTTGCAGTACATGTATGCGGTGTTTCGCCGTGAACTCGGCTGCACGCCGCGCGAATATCAGGAACGCACGAAGTCCACGGCCGCACCCGGCCAGGCATGACCGGGCACGGCACAATCCGGCGTATCCCCGGTGCGCTTTGGGAATCCTTTACTCTCCTGCCGATATGATCAGTCACGCGCAATTTTCTTCCGAGCCCTGGGGCATCGCACCCGGTGGCGACCCGGTCCAGCTTTTCACGTTGCGCAACGCGCATGGCATGAAGGTCGGCATCAGCGATCTGGGCGCCACGCTGGTGTCGTGGCATGCGCCGGATCGCGCCGGCCGGCTCGGCGACATCCTGCTCGGCCACGACACGCCGGCCGACTACCTCGCCGCGACCACCTACATGGGCGGCCTGATCGGGCGCTGGGCCAACCGCATTGCCGGCGCGCGCTTCACGCTCGACGGCATCGAGTACACGCTCGATCGCAACGAGGGCAACAATCTGCTGCACGGCGGCAGCATCGGCTTCAACCGCCTGCAGTGGGACGCCGCGGAGGACAACGGCGCACTCGTGATGCGGCTGGAATCGCCCGAAGGCGACGCGGGCTTTCCCGGCCACGTGTCCGTGCAGGTGCGCTACACGCTCGACGACGACGGCACCTTGACGATCGCCTATGAGGCCATCACCGACGCACCGACACCGCTCAACCTCACGAGTCATCCGTACTTCAACCTGTGCGGACAGGCGGCGAGCGATGTGCGCGGACACGTGGTCTCCATCGACGCGGAGTCGTTCTTCGAAGTCGACGCGGGCATGATTCCCTGCCGGCGCGCGGAGGTCGCGGGCAACGCGTTCGATTTCCGCCAGAGCGCCCCGCTCGGCGCGCGGCTCGACTGGCCGAATGCGCAGCTCGCACTCGCGCAAGGATTCGATCATTGCTATGTGCTGCCCGAGGCGGCGGATGCGGCGGCGGGCGCGCGGCCGGTACGCGAAGTGGCGCGCGTCTACGAACCCGGCAGCGGCCGCGAGCTGAGCGTGCTGACCGATCAATGGGGCCTGCAGTTCTACACGGGCAATCATCTGGAAGGCGAGAAGGGTCGCGGTGGGCTCACGTATGCGAAATACGCCGGGCTGTGCCTCGAGGCAGGCGGCTTTCCCGACCAGATCAATATGGCCGATCACACGCAAGTGGTGCTTCGACCCGGTGAAGAATACAGGCAGGTCACGCAGTATCGCGTCGGGGTAAGAACCGGTGTCTGAGTTCGATCACACGCTTAACGTTTGTCAAGTTTGTCAAAGGAGACATCTCGTCAGCGGCACCTGATTTCAGGCGTAAATCGGCGTGATAGAGTCCTGCGGTGCCGCTCACGAGGCGGCAACCGATCAACGGCCTAACTCACCCTGCCGCGTAAGCCAAAGGAGAAACAAAATTAACAAGACCCTAACCGCCATTGTTGCCGCGACGCTTTCGTTGTCCTCGATCCACGCATTCGCCGGCAACGTCGGGAATGCCGATACCGCCTTGCAATCCGCCAACACCGTGAACGTCACCGGCGCGTCGAATTCGAACAACGGCGGCGCCAGGAAGGACCGTGAGACCCTGGCGATTGCCGTGGTCGATAGCAACGGCCCGGTCGCCGATGCGAAATGCGTATTGACTAACTCCAAGGGCGACTGGTCGCTCACGGCGCCCGATAGCGTCGAAGTGCGCCGCTCGGACTCGGACCTGCAGATCAAATGCGAGAAGGCCGGCTATGACCCGGTGACGACGACGATCAAGGCGTCGAAGACCGAAATTCCGCGTCCGCAATTCCACTTTGCCGCAGGCGGCAGCGATGACGACGATCAGGACGCCATGATCACGGTGCCGCAATATGCGCCGTCCATCACGGTGACCTTCGGCAGCAAGCAAGCCAACGCCAATTAAGTCGTGATTCGCCGGGCATAAGTCTCAGCGGAAGGCGGCCTGGATCGCGTGCGCCAGCGCGCGAATCGGCCGGTGGTCGGTGTTGTCACAACACGGAAAGACAGTTGTGCGAATAATGCAGGCGCGGTTGCGCGCGTCGGGCGGCAGATCGTGCCGGCCCGCCGAGGCAGCCAGCCGTGCGCCTTCTTCCCAACCTTCCGGCCGAGAACACCGATATGTCGAACGAGAACACGCCCGCGTCCGCCTCCGATTCTGCCTCCGCATCTGCGTCCCCTTCCCGCCCCACCGATGTCCTCGCCGCCGTCTCGCGCCGCGGCTTTCTGAAGCTCGCCGGCGTGTCCGGACTGGCCACCGCCGCCGGCAGCCTCGCGGCCGTGAGCAAGGCGGCCACCACCAGCCCCGACGGCACGCCCGAACAGATCCATCTGACATGGGGCAGCGATCCCACCGCCGAGGTGGTGATCTCGTGGGCATCGCTCGCAACCGCCGTCAATCCGCGCGTGCAGTTCAGCACCACGGGCGAACAGCAGCACACGGTGCACGGCGTGCAACGCATCTATACCGACGGCATCAACGGCGCCACGTTGTTCACCTATCACGCGCGCCTGCGCGGCCTGAAGCCGGCGAACACGTATCAGTACACCGTCACGGCCGACAACGACAGCAACGCCGCCCAGCCCTTCAGCTCGAGCTTCCAGACCGCGCCGCGCGGCCGCGCGCCGTTTCGCTGGACCACCTACGGCGATCTGGCCACGCCGAATACCGAGTGGGTGCTCTCGTATCCGCAAAGCCGTTTTGCCGTGCAGGCGGTCGAACGCTTCGAGCCGTTGTTTCATTTGCTGAACGGCGACCTCTGCTACGCGAACCTGAACCCGACGCATCAGCCGGATGTATGGCGCGACTTCGGCAACAACGTGCAGAACTCGGCGGCCAATCGTCCGTGGATGCCGTGTCCCGGCAACCACGAAATCGAATTCAACAACGGGCCGCAAGGTCTCGCGTCCTATCTGACGCGCTACACGCTGCCGGAGAACGGCACGCACTTCTCCGGGCTCTGGTATAGCTTCCGCGTGAGCTCGGTGCTGTTCATTTCGCTCGATGCCGACGACGTGGTCTACCAGGATGCGGCGGCTTTCGTGGCCGGCCCGAGCCCACTGGTCCCGGCGAACAGCACCGGCAATCCGCCGATCGAGCCGGGTACCTCGTTCTATGTGCGCGGCTACAGCGCAGGCCTGCAGACCCGCTGGCTCGAACAGACGCTGCGCCATGCCGCCGACGACCGTGAGATCGACTGGATCGTGGTGCAGATGCACCAGGACGCGCTGACCTCGTCGAAGACCGGCAACGGCTCGGACAAGGGGATTCGCGAGGCGTGGTTGCCGCTCTTCGACCGCTACGGCGTCGACCTCGTGGTGTGCGGGCACGACCACGACTACGAACGCAGCCATCCGGTGCGCGGCTGCAATCATCATGCGGGCGTGGATGCCGCCACCGGCGCCGTCGTGGATACGCTGCAACCGCGCCCCGTGCTCCCCACCGATCCGGACAGCACCACCTTCGACACCAGCCACGGCACCATCCATCTGATCCTCGGCGGCGGCGGCACGAGCGCACCGCTCGACGTCTACGGCGAAGATCAGAGCACCGGCTTGCCGCAGGCGAAGGTGTTCACCAGACCGAATCGGCCGGTGCCCGGCACGGCGGCGAACACCTTCGTGCGCAATCCTGCCGACGCGCTCGAAGATGCGATCTGGTCGGCGAAGCGCGATACCGGCACCGGCTACGGCATCGCGGTGTTCGATCACGATCCGGGCGAGCACGGCGGCACCACCACCATCACGATGAACTACTATCACGCGCCGGGCGCGGACCAGACGCCCACGTCCAACTACGAGCTGTTCGAAACCATCGTGTTGAGCAAGAAGCGCCGGAGTTAGGCACGTCGCTACGCCGCGCATTCGTTATGCGCCGGCGCAGTTGATGGATGACAGGCGCGCCTGGCCGGAAATCGCGGCCGGGCGCCTTGATGAGCGCAGGCTCCGGACTACCCGCGTGATCAGAAGAAATAAGCGATCAGCAGTCCTTCGGTTATCACGCCGAGAATCGTACTGATCAGGATCGTCGCGGTCGCATCGGCCGTGTACGTTTTCGTCTTGAGCGCGAACATCGCCGCCGCGGTCGCCGTCGGCACGGCGCCGGTAATCACGGCCTGGTGCGCGGGCGCCCCCACCACCCCGAACAGAACGGCGCCCAGCGCCATGATCGCCGGCTGCAGGAAGTTCTTGATCGCCAGGTTGGTCAGCACGTTGCTGTTGATCATGAAGCGCTCGCCGTAGAGCATCAGTCCGAGCGCGAACAGCGAAGTGCCGCCCGCGGCTTTGGCGATCAGATCCACGGAGGTGAGCACCGGCTCGGGCAGCGTGACGTGGGCGAAGCTCAGCACCATGCCGGAGATCGGCAGCCAGACGATCGGATTGATCACCGCGCGTGCGACGCTCTGCCCGAAGATGCGCAGGATGTCAGGCCGATCGCTTCCCGGCTGGTCCGTGCCGCCGAGATTGGTCAGCACAATGGTCAGCGGCAACATGAAGATGCTGGTGATGAGATTGCCGACCAGCACCGCCAGAAACCCTTCCGGTCCGAACACCGAGGCGAGGATGGGGGCGCCGAAGTACGCCATATCGGGAAAAGCGCACACCAGTGCCTGCATGGTGGCCGTGCGCAGGTCGTGCCGGAATACGAAGCGGCCTACGATAAGCGCAAGCACGTAAGTGCCCATCAGCCCGAGCGTCAGGCACAGCGCGAAACCCACATTGTGCAGCTTGTCCGGCGAGGTCTTGACCGCGCCTTCGAACAGCGCGAAGGGCAGCGCAAAACGGATCACCAGGGTCGCCAGCACGCCGGCATCGTCGTGCTTCAGCAGGCCGATGCGCCCCGAGAGCCAGCCAAGGATGATGACAAACGCGACCGGCAGCAGCCCGTTCAGGATGGTGTTGAGCACAGGAAATCTCCCGTTTTTTTATCGGTCAGCGTGGTGGGCCCGGCTCACGGGCCCACCCGGTCGGTCGGTTTGAACAGCCCGCTTCGGCGGTGCTGCGTCGGTCTGCTGCGTCAATCTGCTTCGTCAATCTGTCTGGCCGCTTATGAGGTGCTGGCCTCGACCCGTTCGTAGGGTACGTAGTGCGGCGTCCACACCTTGCTGCGAATCAGGCTTTCGATCTGGTCGGTGTCGATCCCCTGGGTCAGACCTTCCTTGTGTGCCTGCAGCGCCACCGCGAGAGCGACCGTGATCGACACCTCGCGCAGGGCCGTGACCGGCGGCAGCAGGTTGCGCGTCACGTCGCCGCGCGCCGGCGACGCCGCGGCAAGCGCTTTCGCGGCCGCCATGAACATCGTGTCGGTTACGCGCGACGCCTTGACCGCGATCGCACCGAGACCCACGCCCGGGAAGATGTAGGAGTTGTTGGTCTGATCGACCTTGAACTTCGCGCCGTTGCGCTCGAGCGCTGGAAACGGACTGCCTGTGCCGATCACTGCCCTGCCCTCGCTCCATGCTTCCAGGTCCGTAGGCGTAGCTTCCGCGCGCGAGGTCGGATTGGAGAGCGGGAAGATCACGGGACGCTTGTTATGCTCGGCCATCGCGCGCACCACCGGTTCGGAGAAAGCACCGGCCTGCCCCGACACGCCGATCAGCACCGTGGGCTTCGCATTGCGGACCACGTCGAGCAGCGCGACCCGGTCCGGATGATCGAGCGTCCAGCCGGCGATCGCCGCCTTGTCCTGCAGGAACGGCTGCTGAAACGACGCGATGCCGTCCATGCCGTCCACCAGCAGCCCGTCGCGATCGACCATGAAAAAGCGTTTGCCCGCCTCGCTATCCGCCAGGCCCGCGTCGGTCATCGCCTTGCGGATCAGGCTCGCGATGCCGCAACCGGCCGAGCCCGCGCCCATCACGGCAATGCGCTGCTCCGTGAGCGGCACGCCCGTCACATTGATGGCCGACAACAGCGTGCCGGTCGCCACCGCAGCCGTGCCTTGCACGTCGTCGTTGAAGGTACAGAGACGGTCGCGATACCGTTCGAGCATGCGCGTCGCATTGTTCTTGGCGAAGTCCTCCCACTGCAGCAGCACGTGCGGCCAACGCTTCGCGACGGCGCTCACGAAGGCTTCGATGAAGTCGTCGTATTCCTCGCCGCGCACGCGCTCATGACGCCAGCCGATGTACAGCGGATCGCTCAGGCAATCGGGATTGTCGGTACCGACATCGAGCATGATGGGCAGCGTCGTCGCCGGATGCAGGCCGCCACAGCCTGTGTAGAGCGCCAGCTTGCCGATCGGGATGCCCATGCCGCCGGCACCTTGATCGCCCAGCCCGAGGATGCGCTCGCCGTCCGTCACGACGATGGCCTCGACCTTGTCGAAGCGCGGGTGCGCCAGGATCGACTCGATGCGGTTCTTGTGCGGCAGGCTCAGAAACAGGCCGCGCGGCTTGCGGAACAGACGGCTGAACTGCTGGCAGCCGGCGCCGACCGTCGGTGTGTAGACAACCGGCAGCAGCTCTTCGAGATTCTGCACCAGCAAGGCGAAAAACAGCGTCTCGTTGGTGTCCTGCAGATCGCGCAGAAAGGCGTAGCGCTCGATGTCGGTTGCGAAGCTGCGCAGCACCTGAAGACGGCGCGACACCTGTTCCTCGAGGGTGCCGATGTTAGGCGGCAAGAGCCCATGCAGATCGAACGCGTCGCGCTCCGACTCGGCGAACGCGGTTCCCTTGTTCAGCAGCGGGTCGGCGAGCAGTTCATAACCGGACCGCGACGTTTCGATGCACGTCGTGGTCGCCTCGGTCGTCGATACCTGGGACATGGGGACTCTCCTCAAAAGCGAATGGGGGTGATGAGCGACGATCCATCTGCGCTGCATGCCACGTTGCATAACCAGATGTCGTCTAAGCACGAGGTCGCGATGGGACAGACTCGCCCCTCGCAAGCTTGGCGACCGTAATCAGTCTAGGTGGCAAATTCGCCGGCGTCTGTCAATTTCATGTGGAAATTGTGATTCCGCACGGCCGTCTCGCCGGGCGGCGTTGTCATCGTCTGTACACATTCGCGATGTGGCCGTGCGGTGCGGTCTGCGTCTGCGTCTGCGTCTGCGTCTGCGTCTGCGTCTGCGTCAAGACACGCCCGCTCGCTGAACCGCCGTCGCGAACGCGTAGCCGTTCTTGCCGCTTCGCTTGACCTGGTACATCGTCTCGTCCGCGGCGGCGAGCAAGTGCCGGTAGTCCTCGATGGGGTGCGGAAAGCTGGCGATACCAATGCTGGCGCCGACAAAGCCGACACGCATCTGTTCGCCTGTCTCGACAACACACGCGATCAGACGCTCCGCTATCGTACGGAGTTCGGTATCCATGGAAAATCCGCGCACCAGCACGGCGAACTCGTCCCCGCCGATGCGCGCCACCACATCGACCAGACGCACCGACTCGCGAAAGCGCCGCGCGACGGCGATCAGGAATTCATCGCCGATGCGATGACCGAGCGAATCGTTGACCTGTTTGAAGCCGTCCAGATCGATATACAGAACGGCCAGCGTGTGAGCCAGCGGATCGCCTCGCGCGCCAGGCGGGGTTTGCGCCAGCATGGCAAACAGTTGCCGCCGGTTTGGCAGCCCCGTCAGCGCATCGTGCAACGCGGCGAACTCGAAGCGGTGCGACTCGCGCGCCAGTTGGCGGGTGCGCTTCGCGTACATGCCGAGCGCGGTGACCAGGGCGGTGAAGATCAGCGCCGACAACACCATCAGCGTTTTCGCGACACGCGCGATGCGACTGCGCAGATCCGCACTGACGAGATCGCGCCGCGTGCGCCAATAGGTCGACTCCGAGCGCAGCAACGCATCCGTCTCCTCGAAATCGACCGCGGGCGACAGCGCGCGCTGAGCGATATGGGGTGCGGCTGCGGGATCCGCGTTCACCAGCGCGGCGACGGATGCAAGACGGGCCGCGAGCGCGATGCGCGCACTCCGATAGTCCTGCGGCTCGGCGTCGTTATCACCGGTTAGAGGCTGGCGGGCGCTGGCCAGATCGCGGGCGCTTTCGGCACGACCGATCGCGTCGAGAACGAGGCCCGTGTATTCCTGCTTCAACTGGTCCGAGAAGATCGCCTTGATCTGCAACGCGAAGACGAGGAGTCCCGCCAGCAGACAGAGCAAGCCCGCCCCAGCCAGCGCGGCCGGCCCCCAGCCGAAGCGCACCGTAAAGGCCGGCTTGCGCGCGGCGTGTGCGGGCCGATGCCGCTCATGAGTGAGCGTAGAGGTCTCGCTGGCTTCCATTGCCATGCTGCCGATAGCTGACGCGATGAAAGAACGATTGCATGCGCGCAAACAGCCCGTTATCGGGCTTGAGGCGCGGTGGCGGATGGTGGCGAGCCTGCTTCGCACTGCCACTCAGCGGCGCGGATTGCGCCGCGCTCGAATGGGCCGCGAATGCATCCGGCGGAGCACCATCCGTCGACTCGGGCTGGGCAAACGAAGCCGAGGTGGTCAGATCCGCATCGGCGAGCGTGGCAGGAGAGGCGGGAGAAGCTGAAGCTGCTGGAGGTGTCTGAGGCGGCGCGGCCGCCGCCACATGACCCGACCACGCTGTCTGTTGCGCCGGCACGGTGGCGACGCCGACCGCCGGCGGCGGTTGCTCCGGCACGACGGCAACACCCGCCGAGAGCGTCTGTTGCGCCACGGTCATGGCTTTCGCGTAGGCCCGCTGATCCTGGTCGAACCAGACGCCATACGCGAGCGTGGCCGCGACGCCGACGGTCAGCGCACTCGCCGACGCAACCCAAAGCGCGAGGCGCCCAAACCGCGCAGGCGGTGCGACAGACGCCGGATCGACGTCAGCATCGAAGCCTTGACTGAAATCTTGAGCCGAATCGCTGTGGGGACGATCCGCGGAATGACCCGCAGACGCAGAGTGATCCACCTGCGATTCCGGCGGTCCGGTGTGCTTGGCCATGGCGATATACTCCGAACCCGTCTTATGACATCGCGACAGATTGTGTTCCGACGATCGCGCAACATGGGTACTGTAGACCTTCAGCGCATGAATTTCATCCACTGAGCGGCGGCTGCGTCGGCGATAGTCTGTCACGCAGCAGTTTGTGTGCCCGCCAGCGCAGTCCGCGCGCACTCGAACTGGATCCCGGCGTGCCAACCGGGCAACAGCTCGCGGCCCGTTCAACGCGCGCGCCTTATTGCGCCTCGCGCTTCCGGCAAAGCACGATGCGGCGGGAATTGAACCAGCGGGGCAGATGCGGCCGCGGCTGATTCACCGATTGTTCGATCTCAAAGCTTTCAGCCAGCAAGCGGCGAAACGGCTTGAATCTGAAGCGCGCGCCCGTCGCCTCGCGGGACAACTTCGCGACTCTCCCCGAATCCGCCACGCCCTGCTCCACGGCGCGGCTGCGGGCCGGCTCACGCTCACGCTTGCGCGAAACGGTCGCGCGCCCATAGCCAACCGGGACTCGCACGATGAAATGCCCACCCGGCTTCAGCACCCGGTTCGCTTCGGCGAACAGATCGGCGATCTCCCGTTCAGCGAGGTGATCGCAGGTGTCGATCACGGTCAACGTATCGAGCGAGGCGTCCTCGAGCAACTGGCTGGAGCGAACATATCGGCGCCCCGCAAACTCCGGCGAACCATACAGCTCGCGACCGAAGGCACGCAGGTCCGGCCGCCGCTGCGGGGAGTCGTCCGTATAGCCGAGCTGCTGACCGCAGCCCACCATCATTGCATCGTGACAGTCGAGAAAGCTGGTGATCCGGAGTGCGAAATCGATTCCCCGAAAGACGTAGCCTTCTTCAGTCAACCAGTCATGAAACGTTACCCGCTCACGATCCACGGAGGCCTGCTCGGCCAGATCGATCGACAGCGGTTCCGCCATTGCGTCTTTGAGCACCGTTTGCACTTCCGACATATCGCACGCTCCCTTTCCGGACACAGTCCATACTCGTTCGGGCGCCCGGCTAATGCAACCGTGTACACCAGGCCGTAGCCGTCAAGACGCAGCGCATCTCGACGTAACGGTAATGTGTTCCTGCAATCGCGCAGGGAGGGTAAAAAACGTCGCGCCAATCGGGTGCATGGTTGCGCAAAACACCAGGGCCGGATGGCCCCGGCAAGGCAACGAAGAAATGACTGTGCAGTGGATAGGCCAGAAAAACAAAAAGCCGTTGAATCCCGATAGATTCAACGGCTGATCGTGCATTTCTGGCGGAGCGGACGGGACTCGAACCCGCGACCCCCGGCGTGACAGGCCGGTATTCTAACCAACTGAACTACCGCTCCAGATTTTTGCACCGCTCACTTGCGAGCGTTGGTCACGCTCACAAGCTGCATCGCCTCATACTGCGTTACCGAGCGATGCCGATGTCTTGGCGTCCCCTAGGGGATTCGAACCCCTGTACTCACCGTGAAAGGGTGATGTCCTAGGCCTCTAGACGAAGGGGACAACGTACGCTTACACCTTTAATGAAAAAGCCCGTTCAAGTTCATATGAACGGGCTTTGTCTGGCGGAGTGGACGGGACTCGAACCCGCGACCCCCGGCGTGACAGGCCGGTATTCTAACCGACTGAACTACCACTCCAGTCTTTACACCCTAGCTTGCGAGCGTCGGTTTTTTCTCTGCAAGCTGCACCGCTTTACTTCTTTCGAAAACTAAAGCGACGCTGATGTTTGGCGTCCCCTAGGGGATTCGAACCCCTGTACTCACCGTGAAAGGGTGATGTCCTAGGCCTCTAGACGAAGGGGACATAATCTTTTCAGATTTGTCTTTATCTTGCTGCTAACTGACGCTAACTTTGACATTAATTCGTTTCGTCAGCAGCGAAGACCAGTATTCTAACTACATTGTTACTGCTTGTGAAGTCTTTTTTGCTACAGGATCCAGACATCGGAAAAGACTTCGTTCTGCTCTGATGGTGGAGGTAAGCGGGATCGAACCGCTGACCTCTTGCATGCCATGCAAGCGCTCTCCCAGCTGAGCTATACCCCCCTTGCAGAACAGAAACGAGATTTTAGAGAGCAAACCGCGCTTTGTAAATACCCTTTGAGTGATTACATGCGACTTTTTTTGAGAGCCGCATGCAATCCCTCTCAGAGGTCTCAGGCGAGCCCTTTTTCAAGGCGGCTCACTACGACGTCGCGGCCGAACAGCATCAACACCGCATCGATCGACGGCGTGTGGGTCGTGCCCGCCACCAGCAGACGCACCGGCATCGCGAGCTGCGGCATCTTCAGCTTGTGCGCGCCGAGCGTCGCCTTCAACGCGGCGGAGATGCTTTCCCTGGTCCACTCCGCGCTCTTCAGCGCGCTCGCAAGATCGGCGATGGCCGGGCGCACCGCATCGGTCACATGTTGCGCGAGCGCGCCCGCTTCCGGCGCCGGCGTGCGGTAGAACATCGCGGCGTTCTCCGCGATCTCCTTGACCGTCGAGGCGCGGTCCTTCAACAGCCCCACCACGGCGACGAGGTCCGCGCCCTCGGCCAGCGTAGCGTCTTCGATGCCCAGTTCCGCGAAGAACGGCCGCGTCAGTTCGGCCAGGCGCGCGTTGTCCGCTTCCTTGATGTAGTGCGCGTTGAGCCACGTGAGCTTGTCGTGATCGTACTGAGCCGGCGACTTGCCGAGATGCTCGAGGTCGAACCATTCGACAAACTGCTCGCGCGAGAAAATTTCCGCGTCGCCATGCGACCAGCCCAGACGCGCGAGGTAGTTAAGCACCGCTTCCGGCAGAAAGCCCACGTCGCGATAGCCGGTCACGCTCATCGCGCCATGACGCTTGCTCATCTTTTCGCCCTGCTCGTTGAGCACGGTCGGCAAGTGCGCGTACACCGGCGGCTCGCCGCCCAGCGCGCGCAGGATGTTGATCTGACGCGGCGTGTTGTTGACGTGGTCGTCGCCACGGATCACGTGGGTGATCTGCATGTCGAGATCGTCGACCACGACGCAGAAGTTGTAGGTCGGCGTGCCGTCCGGACGCGCGATCACAAGATCGTCCAGCTCTTCGTTCGAGATCTCGATACGGCCCTTCACGGCATCGTCCCACGCCACCACGCCGGAGAGCGGATTGCGAAAGCGCGTGACGGGCTGCACGCCGGCCGGCGGCGTCGGCAGCACCTTGCCGGGTTCCGGGCGCCACGTGCCGTCGTAGCGCGGCTTTTCGCCCGCTTCGCGCTGACGTTCGCGCAGTGCGTCGAGCTCTTCCGTCGACATGTAGCACGGGTACACCAGCCCCTGCTCCTGCATCTGCTTGAGCACTTCGCGATAACGGTCCATGCGCTGCATCTGGTAGAACGGACCCTCGTCGTAATCGAGACCGAGCCATGCCATGCCTTCGAGAATCGCGTCGACGGATTGCGAGGTCGAGCGTTCCACGTCGGTGTCCTCGATCCGCAGCACGAAGGTGCCCTTCATCTTGCGCGCGAACGCCCACGGATACAGCGCAGAACGGATGTTGCCGAGGTGGATGAAGCCGGTGGGACTCGGTGCGAAACGGGTGCGAACGGAGGTGGTCATAAACGGTTACTCGGAAGACAGGCGCCGGCGCGCGGCAATGAAACGCCAGCAAGCGCGGCAGCGGACCGCGTCCATGCGGCAACAGGCGCCGGGCATGGAAGCGAATGGAAAATGCGAGAGTCGAATTATACCTGCCGGCAGCCGCTTGGCTGGGCGCTTGCCTTGCCGCTTGCCCAACCGCTTACGTCACCGCGTCATGCAGCGCATCCCCGGCCTCGCACATCCGCCACGCACGCGACTGACAGGACTGCTGCCCACCTGAGCGACGGATCTGTAACGTTTCCTCACTCGCACGACGCCCCGGCCAGGCTTTGATTTATGATGTGCGCGCGCCGCCATTCCGCTCGACCGCGGCGCCGTTAGATCGCCGCCGGCGATCCTGTTTGCCTGCTCGCGGCAGCAAGGTCATCCTCGGTCACGCTCGCAGGAACCCGCGCCGTTGTTGGAGAAATCGTTGACACAGTCCACCTCACGTCTGAGCCGCCGCGCCTTCTCGCTGGCTGCGGCGTCCGCTGTTCTCACCGCCTGCACGACCACCGGCAGCCAGTCGGAGAACGCCTCGCGGCCCGCCACCAGCACCGCGGCCACCACGCCGCCACCTGCCGTCACGCCGCCGCTCGACAAGCCGCAGCGCCCCATTCGCGTCGCCCTCGCACTGGGCGGCGGCGCCGCGCGCGGCTTCGCGCATATCGGCGTGATCAAGGCGCTCGAGGCGCGCAACATCCAGATCGACCTGGTCGCCGGCACCAGCGCGGGCTCCGTCGTCGGTGCGCTGTATGCCTCGGGCATGAACGGTTTCGCGCTCAACAAGCTTGCGCTGAACATGGACGAAGCGTCGATCAGCGACTGGGCCATGCCGTTTCGCGCGCGCGGTTTCCTGCAGGGCGTCGCGCTGCAGAACTACCTGAATACGACGCTGAACAATCGTCCGATCGAAAAGATGGTCAAGCCGCTGGGCGTGGTGGCCACCGATCTGAACAGCGGCCAGCCGATCCTGTTCCAGCGCGGCAACACGGGGATCGCCGTGCGCGCGTCGTGCAGCGTGCCGTCGATTTTCGAGCCGGTAAAGATTGGCGGCCACGAGTATGTGGACGGCGGCCTGGTGAGTCCGGTGCCGGCCTCGTTCGCGCGCAAGATGGGCGCGGATTTCGTGATTGCGGTCGACATCTCGCAGCGCCCGGAAGCGGGTGTCACGTCGAGCTCGTTCGACGTGCTGCTGCAGACCTTCACGATCATGGGCCAGACCATCAAGGCCTACGAACTGGACAAGTACGCGGATATCGTGATCCGTCCGAATCTGGCGGCCATGAGCGGCAGCGACTTCTCCCAGCGCAACGCGGCGATCCTTGCCGGCGAGGAAGCGGCGGCCAGGATCATGCCGGAGTTGCAACGCAAGCTGGCGGCGAGCCGCGTCGCGGTGTAACCCGGTTCCACCTGGGTCTTAAACGGTTCCACCTGAGCCGCAAAAAACCCAGGACGAAAAAAAGCCTGCTTCGTATGAAGCAGGCTTTTTTACATCGCGGGCAAAGACCTTGGGGCTTAGTTGTTACCGCCACCGATCGCAGCATTGACGCGCTGCTTCAGATCTTCCGAACCCTGATACGACGTTTCGACCCGGCGTGCACCCGTGAAGCGCTTTTCCCAGTAGCCGTCGTCCAGATCGTCGACGCGGATCGTGCTGCCGGTAGAAGGCGAGTGCACAAACTTGTTGTCGCCGATATAGATGCCAACGTGCGAGAACGTGCGACGCATGGTATTGAAAAAGACCAGATCGCCCGGCTTCAGGTTGCTCATGCTGACCTTTTCGCCGACCCGGCTCATTTCCTCAGCGCGGCGCGGCAGGGCCATGCCCAGCGTGTCCTGGAACACGTAACGGACGAAACCGCTGCAATCGAGGCCCGAGTCCGGCGTATTACCGCCCCAGCGGTAACGCACGCCGATCATATTGAGCGCGCCGACCACCACGTCGCCCGCTTTGCCGGCCATGCCGGACAAAAACGACCGGGCGCTGCTGCCGTTGTCGGCTGCAGTACTGGGTGTTTGCGAAGTGGGAGCGGACAGGGGATTCGACCCGTCCTGGGTCGAAAATGAAGCATTCTGATTCAAACTGCTTACTTCGTCGGCGAACGCGCCGGGAGCTGCTGCCATCAGTACGCCAATGAACATCCCGGCGACGACGCGCGTGCAAGCCTGGGTTAAGTTTCGGTGCTGCATTGGTCGGTAGTTTTTGCCTAAAAATCAGTGGGATACGGAAAAAAGTTTGGTCGATACTAGCTAGTAAGTATTCGTGTGTCAAAACAAATAGAAAAATACAATCGGGACACGCACCCAATTGGTGAAAATCAGTCCACGAGCGCGGCTTTCAGAAGCTTTCGAGTGTAAGGATGGGCCGGCGTCGCAAAAATCTTCTCCACCTCGCCGGTTTCCACGATCGAACCGTTCTGCATGACCGCCACCCGGTGCGCCATCGCGCCGATCACGGCCAGGTCGTGACTGATGAAGACGAAGCCGAGGTTGTACTTATGTTGCAACCCGGCCAGCAGTTTGAGCACTTGCTGCTGGATCGACACGTCGAGCGCGCTGGTCGGCTCGTCGAGAATCAGGATGCGCGGTTCGAGCACCAGAGCCCGGGCAATCGCGATCCGCTGCCGCTGCCCGCCGGAAAATTCGTGCGGATAGCGGTACAGCACCGTGCGGTCGAGTCCCACCTCGCGCAGCACGGCAATCACCTTGTCGCGCCGGGCTGCGGCATCGAGTTGCGGACGATGCAGCGCGAGTCCCTCGCCGACGATCCGCTCGATGGTCTGGCGCGGAGACAGCGAGCTGAACGGATCCTGGAAGACCACCTGCATATTCGAGCGCAGCACGGTCTGCTCGCGGCCGCGATAACTCGCGAGCGCCCTGCCCTGAAATTCGATCTCGCCGTGCGCGGTGCCCTGCAGGCCGAGCAGCGCCATGGCGAGCGTCGATTTACCCGAGCCCGATTCGCCGACGATGCCAAGCGTCTCCCCTTGCCGCACCGACACGCTCGCATCGGCGACGGCGCGAAACCGTCCCGAGCGGAACCAGCCGGCGAAACCCGGCAATTTCGTTTTGAATTCGACCGAGACGTCGCGCGCTTCGAGCAGCACCGGTGAGATCGGCAGCACCGGCACCACGGTGCGCTCAGGCCGGCTTTGCAGCAGACGTTGCGTGTAGGGATGCTGCGGCGATGCGAAGACCTGCTCGACGGGTCCGCTTTCGACCAGCACGCCGCGCTCCATCACCGCCACGCGCTGCGCAAAGTGACGCACGAGATTCAGGTCATGCGTGATCAGCAGCACGGCCATACCGCGCTTTTCCGCTTCGTCGCGTTGCAGTTCGAGCAGCAGCTCGACGATCTGCGCGCGGATCGTCACGTCGAGCGCGGTGGTCGGTTCGTCGGCGAGCAACAGACGCGGCCGGCAGGCCAGCGCCATGGCGATCATCGCGCGCTGCCGTTGGCCGCCGGAGAGCTGATGCGGATAGCTATTGACGCGTTTGCCCGGCTCCGCGATGCCCGTGCGCGCAAGCAGCGCAACGGCACGCTTGCGCGCTTCCTTGGCGGGCACGCCATCATGCACGACGATCGTTTCGGCAATCTGCTCGCCCACTGTGTAGAGCGGGTTGAGCGCCGACATCGGCTCCTGGAAGATCATCGCGATGGCCGAGCCGCGCAGGCCGCGCATCTCGCGCTCGCTCTTCGCCAGCAGGTCCTCGCCGTTGAAGCGGATCGTGCCGCTCACGTCGGCATCGCTTAACAGGCGCAGGATCGATAACGCGGTCACGCTCTTGCCCGAACCCGATTCGCCCACCAGCGCCACGCGCTCGCCGCGTTGAATCGCGAGCGTGACGTCTTGCACCGCGACGGTCTCGCCGAACGCGACGCGCAGACGATCGAGTTCCAGCAGCGGTCCTGCCTGCGTGTGTTGCATCGGCTCGCTCATTGATTGCCTCCGGCGCGCATGGCATCGGAGATGCGGGTGTCGAGCGCGTTACGCAGCGCATCGCCCATGAAGGTCAGCAGCAACAGCAAGGAGACCAGCACGCCGAACGTGAAGAGCGAGATCCACCAGGCGTCGAGATTGTCCTTGCCCTGCGAGAGCAGCTCGCCGAGGCTCGGCGTCGGCGACGGCACCCCCAGGCCGAGGAAGTCGAGGCTCGTCAGCGCCAGGATCGCCCCGCTCATGCGAAACGGCAGAAACGTGATGACCGGTGTCAGACTGTTCGGCAGGACATGGCGCCACATGATCTGCCAGTTCGACAGCCCCATGGCCCGCGCCGCACGTACGTAGTCCTGCGTACGATTGCGCAGGAACTCCGCGCGCACATAATCGGACAGGCCGATCCAGCCGAACAGCGAGAGCAGCACAATCAAAAGAATGAAACCCGGTTCGAAGATCGAGGCGAAGATGATCAGCAGATACAGCTCCGGCATTGCACTCCAGATTTCGATCAGCCTCTGGCCGATGATGTCGGTCCTGCCGCCGAAGAAGCCCTGCACCGCACCCGCGAAGATGCCGAGCACCGTGCCGATCAGCGTCAACACCAGGGCAAACTCAACCGACACGCGAAAGCCGTAGACCAGCCGCGCAAACAGATCGCGGCCGCGGTCATCGGTGCCGAGCCAGTTGTCGCGCGAAGGCGGTGCGGGATTGGGCACTTTCGAGAAGTAGTTGAGCGTGTCGTAGTAGTACGGATTCGGCGGATAGAGCGCGAAATTGCCCGGCTTGCTGAAACGGTCGCGCACGTAGGGGTCGAGGTAATCGGCCGGCGTTGGAAAATCGCCGCCGAAGGTCGTCTCCGCATACGTCTTGAACAGCGGGAAATACAGTTGCCCGTCGTAGCGGACCACCACCGGCTTGTCGTTCGACCAGAGCGGCGCAGCCACGCTCGCAGCAAACGCGACGATAAAGACGATCAGACTCCAGTAACCGAGGCGTTGCTTGCGAAAGCGCTGCCAGACGCGGCGGGCTGGCGACGGCGACACAAACGCGCGGACGGGCTCGGTGCTCGGCGTCAGATCGGCTCGGGTGCGGGCTCGACTCAAGTCAGCGCTCCAGTTGTTCGAATTGAATGCGGGGATCGACCCAGACGTAGCACAGGTCGGAGATCAGCTTGGTGGCGAGGCCGATCAGCGTGAACAGATATAGCGTGCCGAGCACTACCGGGTAATCGCGCTGCATGACGGACTGATACGAGAGCAAGCCGAGGCCGTCGAGCGAGAACAGTGTTTCGATCAGCAGACTGCCCGTGAAAAACGCGCCAATGAACGCGCCCGGAAAACCGACGACCAGCGGCAGCGAAGCATTGCGAAACACATGCTTCCAGAGCACGCGCCGCTCGGAGAGTCCCTTGGCCCGCGCAGTCAGCACATATTGCTTGCGGATCTCATCGAGGAAGGCGTTCTTCGTCAGCATCGTGATAACCGCGAAACTGCCCACCACCGACGCCACGATCGGCAAGGTGATGTGCCACAGGTAATCGAGGACCTTGGCGCCGAAACTCAACTGGGCCCAGTTATCCGAAGTGAGGCCGCGCAGCGGAAACAGTTGCAGGAACGAGCCGCCGCCGAACAGCACAAGCAGCAGCACCCCGAGCACGAAGCCCGGAATGGCATAGCCGATCAGCACGATCAGACTGGTGACGAGATCGAAGTGCGAGCCGTTGCGTATCGCCTTGGCGATGCCGAGCGGCACCGATATCAGATACGTCAGGAAGAAGGTCCACAGGCCGATACTGATCGACACCGGCAATTTGGATAACACCAGCGACCAGACGCTCTGGTGACGGAAATAGCTCTGCCCCAGGTCGAAGGTCGCAAAGCGCTTGAGCATCAGCCCGTAGCGCACCAGCGGCGGCTTGTCGAAGCCATACAGCACCTTGAGCTGCGCGATCTGCTGCGCGTCAACGCCGCTATGCGCGCGCAGCCCGAACGGCACACCGCCTTCGGAGCCTCGGCGCAATTCATGCGCCGCCTGCTCGACCGGGCCGCCGGGCACGAACTGGATCACCGCAAAGGTCAGCGTCAATACGCCGAGCACAGTCGGGATCATCAACAGCAGGCGTTTGAGGATGTAGCTCCACATGGCGGCGTTTCCAATGCACGAGTGCAAAACATTGAGATGACGGACGGGACGGGCAACGAACCGCCACGCGACGTCAGGACTTCCCCGCCTGCGGCGTGAACCACCAGCTCGACGGGATCCAGTCACCCGGGTCATAGTACAGCGGCAAGGTCTTGGGCCAGGCCATGCCGCGCTTGAACGCCACCCGCCACACCGAGCTATACCATTGCGGGACCACATAATAGCCATGCATCAGCACACGGTCGAGCGCGTGGGTCGCATCGGTCAGTTGCTCGAGCGTTTGTGCGCCAACCAGCGCGTGCAAAATGGCGTCGACGGCCGGCGACCTGATTCCCCCCAGATTGCCTGAGCCGGAGATATCCGCTGACTTGCTACCGAACTGTTCCAGCACGTCGGTGCCAGGCACCTGTGAATCGGGCACCTTGATGATCGTTGCGTCGAACTCAAATGCATCGAGGCGCTTCTGATACACCGCGAAATCCGTGGTGCGGTAGTTCAAGGTAATCCCGAGCTTCGCGAGATTGCGCTGGTAGGTTGCCATCACGGGCGGCCACACCGCGGCACCCGAAGAGTCGTCCAGCATTTCGAACTCGAACTTCTCTCCCTTCGCATTGCGCAGCGCGCCGTCGCGATACACCCAGCCGGCCTCGGCGAGCAGCGCCCGCGCTTGCAGCAGGTTCGCGCGCAGCGAGTTGGGGGGATCGGTGTCGGGCTGTTTCGGCAGCGGACCGAACACCGCCGGGTCAAGCTGTTGGCGCCACGGGTTCAACAAGGCCAGCTCGCCCGCGCTGGGCATGCCAGTGGCCTGCCACTGGGTATTCACGAAATAACTGTCGATCCGCGTGTACTGGTTGTAAAACAGTTGCCGGTCGAGCCACTGGAAGTCCAGCGCGAGATCGAGCGCCTTGCGCACGCGCACATCCTGGAACATCGGCCGGCGCAGGTTCAGCACGAAACCCTGCATGCCGTTGCCGTTGTGCTGCGGAAACTCGCGCTTGATCAGCTCGCCATTGTCGAACGGCTTGCCGACGTCGCGCCGTACCCAGTTGCGCGCGACCATTTCCGTCATGGCGTCGTACTCCCCCGCCTTGAAGGCCTCGCGACGCGCGGTGTCGTCGGAGTACAGCTTGTAGGTAATGCGATCGAAGTTGTTCATGCCGACCCGCACCGGCAACGCCGCGCCCCAGTAATTCGGATTGCGCCGGTAAGTGATCGTGCGGCCGTTGCTATAGCTGTCGATCAGATAGGGGCCGCTGCCGATCGGCGGTTCGAACGTGAGTTGATCGAACGGAATACGCGTGCCATCGGGCTTCACACCCCACTTGTGCGAGAACACGGGAATGCCACCCGCCAGCAACGGCAACTCGCGGTTGCGTTGACGAAACTCGAAGCGGATGGTCTGCGCGTCGACCACCACGGCGCGCGTGATATCGGCGAAATACGAGGCGTAGGCCGGCGCGACCTGCGGACTCTTGAGCGTGTCGAAGGAGAACTTGACGTCGCCGGCGGTCACCGGATCGCCGTTCGAAAAGTGCGCGAGCGGATTGATGTGGAAGGTGGTCGAGAGGCCATCCGGCGCGATGCGGATGTCGTCGGCCAACAGGCCGTACTCGGTGGCGACTTCGTCGGAACTCCCGGTTGCGAGACTCTCGAACAGAAAGTCCATACCCGGCGCCGCGTTGCCGCGCAGCGTGAACGGATTGAATTTGTCGAAGCTCGTTTGCCGGTTCGGATTGGCCAGCACCAGCGTACCGCCCTTCGGTGCATCCGGATTGACGTAATCGAAGTGCTTGAAACCTGGGGGATACTTCGGTTCGCCGTACTGTGCAATGGCATAGCTGGCATTGGCGGATTGCGCCGCCAGCAAGCCCACGCCGGCCCCGAAGAAGACAAGCAGCGTTGCCGCCAGCGAACCCGGCACACCCGGCGAACGGACTCGCGAGATCCTTTCCATCATGATGCGCCAGCCTGCCTGAAGCGCTTGAACCCGTCGCGAGCCAGTTGTCATAGAGGCCTTGTTGGTCAGTGGGCGGTTGCAATGTGAGAGAATTCTACCCAATAATCCCGCGCGATCCCGCACATCTGAGCTCGCGGCGCGTTGACTTCATTAGGAGAATTCATGGGCTTCCTCGCTGGTAAACGAATCTTGCTGACCGGCCTGCTGTCGAACCGTTCGATCGCATACGGCATTGCGCAGGCTTGCAAGCGCGAAGGCGCAGAACTGGCGTTCACGTATGTCGGCGACCGTTTCAAGGACCGCATCACCGAGTTTGCAACGGAATTCGGCAGCGATCTGGTCTTCCCGTGCGACGTCGCTGACGACGCGCAAATCGAAGCGCTGTTTGCTTCGCTGAAGGAACGCTGGGACAGCCTCGACGGCCTCGTCCACTCCATCGGCTTTGCACCGCGTGAAGCGATTGCCGGCGACTTCCTCGACGGCATGACGCGCGAAAATTTCCGCATCGCGCACGACATCTCCGCCTACAGCTTCCCCGCGCTCGCTAAAGCCGCCCTGCCGATGCTGTCGCCGGACGCAGCGCTCCTGACCTTGAGCTACCTCGGCGCCGAACGGGCGATTCCGAACTACAACACCATGGGCCTCGCCAAAGCCTCGCTCGAAGCCAGCGTGCGTTATCTGGCCGTGTCGCTCGGCGCGAAAGGCGTGCGCGTGAATGGCATCTCGGCGGGTCCGATCAAGACGCTGGCGGCAAGCGGCATCAAGGGCTTCGGCAAGATTCTCGATTTCGTCGAAGGCAATGCGCCGCTCAAGCGCAATGTGACAATCGAACAGGTCGGCAATTCGGCAGCGTTCCTGCTGTCCGATCTCGCGGCGGGCGTGACGGCGGAAATTCTGCACGTCGATAGCGGCTTTAACGCGGTGGTCGGCGGCATGGCTGCGGTTGCGGAGTAACGTAACCGCTTTTCGCTGCGCGCGCCTCCGTGCGTGCGTGTTCAACCTGACGCACGACAACAAAAAACCGCCCCTCAGGCGGTTTTTTGCTTTGCGCGCTAGAAACAGGCGCTATACAGCTTAATTCCAGTGACCATGGTCGTGATAACCGCCGCCATGGTAGCCGCCACCATAGCCACCATGATGACGATTCCAGTCGTCACGTGCCCAGTAGCGACGACCGTCCCAGTAGCGGTCACCGTGCCAGCCGATCACGATCGACGGGCCGCCGTAATACACGGGAGCCGGTTGATAGACGACGGGCGGCGGCGGGGGCGGCGGTGCGTAGTACGGAGCAGGCGCGACATACACCGGCGCCGGAATGCCGATATTGACACCCACGCTCACGCCGGCCATTGCTGCACCTGACGCACCCAGCGCGAGGACCCCGATCAGAAGCGGAACAAGACGAGCGGACTTCATGGAATTCACCTTTTAACAAGTGTGTGTTGTTGGCTGAAATATAGCGCAAGGCGAAGGTCTGCGTATTTCAAACTTGTAAGAACTGATGCATAACGTCGTACTCTGAAGCGCTACGTAACGTCTGGTTACAAGGGACCATGTTTCGGTGAAAAGCGCCCTCGCCGGTAACACCTGGGGTGAGGATTTTAGGCGCCGGATCATGCGCAGCCCCTATGCGACAAGGTTTGCGTCCTCACGGCTGGATGCGTTGCACAGACCTCCAACCGTTGCTCGCGATGCATTGCTTCGGCATCCGAAACATATTCGCGCTTGCCCTATGCGAAGACATTTCGTCCGCGCCTCAACCTGAATTTAAACCTGACGCGACTCACCCGAATCAAAAACGGTCGCGGAAAAAACAAAACCCCAAGAGACCGCGATCTCTTGGGGTTCCGCCGCCATTGCTGGCGGAGACGGAGGGATTCGAACCCTCGATCCAGGTTTTGGCCCAGATGCTCCCTTAGCAGGGGAGTGCCTTCGACCTCTCGGCCACGTCTCCCAAACTTTCGGTCGCGCAGGGAGTCAGCGCGACGAAGCCAAGATAATAGCGG
>Ga0116227_10001948_pt1 | contig 47096 bp, 40 predicted proteins | sample S1TSphgellanicum_FD_89693 | JGI IMG/M metagenome (GOLD analysis project Ga0116227, IMG submission 89693) | Host-associated microbial communities from peat moss isolated from Minnesota, USA - S1T2_Fb - Sphagnum magellanicum MG | ecosystem: Host-associated > Plants > Peat moss > Unclassified... | reverse complement strand
TTAGGATCAGCAGCAATATACCCATCAACTGGAATAGCACCGGGCCTGGTACCAAATACAATATTGTTTTCCCACTTCGCACCGGGATATGGGCCGGTTATTACAACAGCAGCACCGCCACCCTGAATAATGTTGAACGCAAAAGTAGTAGTGGTTGCCCCCATACCATTGTTGCGTTGGGTCATCACATAATTTTCGGGATTATTAACCAAAGTATTATAAGTGATCAGTATGCGATCTGGTCTGTCATGAGCGGTTAACTGGGCACCATCCGCTACCTCGCCATCGCCATTACCGATGGTAATGGCTGGTTTACATTTTTCAAAATAATTACCTGTAATTAAATGGTCATCGCCAAAAATGCGCAAGCCTGGTGTATTGATAAAATAATTGCCCTGCACAATACTTTTATTACCGTGGCGCAACGTAAACTGAGCCGGGCAGGCACGCACAGTGTTATACCTTAGTGTAACACCTGATGCTTTTACCGATATCAGTTCATTTTCGCCGGCACAATTTTCAAACAAATTATATTCAACAACACTATTGCTTGTTGATAAGCTAAACCCGCTCAAGCCAAACTGAAAAGCTTCGGCGCCGTTTTTACCGCCCTGGCTTACAAAATTGTTAAAGTAATTGTGATGAATATTTAAGCGTTCGGCAATCTGCTTTCCTATACCTCGGATAGCCAAAAAACGGCCCATCGCATTTTTATTCTGAAAGGTATTATAATCTACTTCCTGATCAGATCCCGCGATGGTCAGATCTTCGCCATCGCCTGTGTTTTCAAAAATATTCTGTGTCCACCTGCAAAATACGCTACCGCCGGATGATTTGGCTTTGGATGCTTTATGCGTGAATTTGAAACCTTTAATAGTTATATAAGCAGCTCCGCTGGCCAGGTTAAAACCTCCATTGCCTGTAATCTCGGCATTACCAATGGTTTCAGCGCAAATAATTATCCGCTGTTTTTCTGTCCCTTTTTTATCAACAATAATATCTTCTGTGGCAGTATAAACATTATTCGCAAGTGTAATCACATCGCCAGGTTTAGCTTTATTTATGGCGGTTTGAAGTAGCTGAATGCTGGCTACTTTAATATTTTCGGCAAACACACCAGTGCTCATTAAAAAAGTAGTAAATATTAATGCGAGGCGTAGTTTTTTCATTTTATATAAGATTTATCAAGAATACTATAACACAAATTTAGGAATCTCATCAATTTAAGATTGTTGTAAATAAGCTATCAATTATTACCTGTTTACATCATTTGTTTTTTGCGGTAATATTAATGGTGCCTTTTGCTGAAGCACTGGTAACATTATTCAGTATGTTAGGTTCAGTTCCCCAGGTATCTTTATACCAAGTAATACGATTCACATTAATTTGAGATGAGTTTTTTATCGATATTAAATAAGGATTATCCTGTGGTTGAACCACTTTAACTGCCGATATATTTGCACCTATAACATCATCAAAATAGAAGGGATACCGGCTATCGCGCTTTTCGTAATTAAATGTGCTGTTATTAAACTTAAGCCCCATTACGTGCCGGGCCCAAAAAGCGTATGAGGGCTGAACTTTTAAATCGCCAACATTATACTGCCCTACACCCAACTCGGCAGAAACATTGGCGGTATCAGCAACAGCATTACCCCCTTTAACTAAAATGTTTACATTGTTAAAGCTGATGTTTTTTACATAGCCCGTATGCTTGCCATTAGGTAATATAAAATTTAACCCACCTTCAACATCGGTAGCATCCGGCAATTTATATCCTGCAATTATTGGGCTCGATTTTTTTTGTGTACCGTCATACAGTTTCCATCTTTTGCCATTGTATGAACTGCCACTATAAACTTCGTACACATCAACATTATTGATCTTGATATCTTCTACCTGCCCTATGTTTACATTTTTCACCAAGAGTTCATTATGCAATTTTCCGTTTTCGGTAAATGAATATTTGCCGGCATCGGCACCAATCACACGCCCACGGTTTGATATGGAAATAAAGAAAGGTGTAGTGCACCTGTACATTTTTGACCGCGAATGTAACGGGCCAGTAAAACCACTATTCAACTGTACATTTTTGATATGTGCGCCATCATTAGCCGAGATTGAAAATCCGGCTTTATTCCCCCCTAAAACGTAAATATTATCTACGTAAACATCGGTCATATCATCTGCAGTTTCTGAGCCTAATTGTACCAGGTTGCAATTGGTATCGCCAATTATATTGCGCACTTTATAGTTACGTGCGGGCCTGGTAAAACCCAACGAACAATCAGACCCTAATTTTATAATATCATCAGAAGTGGTTTTAACATAAATATTGGTAGCGTTAACATTGTTGCAACCCATAAAATCAAAAATATCCCGACTGTTTGACACGGAATTTTTACCCATATAATCATCATGCACATTAATGTTATCTGTACCGGTAGCCAGCAATACAAAATGGCCCGAGCGATCAATGTTCAACATATTATCGGTTGATAGTTTAGTTCCGTTTTTACCTATGTAATAGGGTTCATCTTGATCGGGATCATACCAAAGATCTTCCTTTTTATATAACCCGCCAATTTCCAGGTTAGTGCATTGTTTGAACGAAAAGATCTTATCTGCGCGGTTATCAGCCGGATTGTTCATTACTTTATCACCATTTACCAAATTACCATTGCCTGTAATACGGCCGTTTCCAATTATTTTGATGTTATTTAAACGTTCACCGGTAAACATGCCATTATTAAAATACTGGTGGCCTACATCCTGCTTTGTCATATAATTTTCAGGATCCAGATAGGGGCCAAAATCAGTTGGCGACAATCCCGAACGATATTTTTTATCGCAAAACCAGGTTGTTTCCGGCGCATCATTACCCTTAATAGCTTGCAGCGTGGCTGTTTTATCTATATACAAATACACGTTACTTTGCAGATGAATAGTTTTAACCGAATAAACCCCTTTAGTAAATAACAAGGTGCCACCACCAATATGATTCAGATAGTTAATAGCATCGTTTATTTTATCAGTATTATCTTCGTTCCCATCAGCGTTTACATTATATTTTTTGATATCCAACTTACCTGAATAAAACTTGGCAATATTTGATTCTCCTTTATAATTGCCGTTCTGCACTTTAAGCTTAAACGCATATTCAAGATCAGGTTTTAAAACGGTAACTGTTACTGTAGAGTTTTGGTTATTAAGTTTTGCTGTTGCAGATGCTTTCCAGCTTTTACCTTTATCTACAGATTGTACTAATTGTATATCCGCTGGGGCAACAATAGCGCTCCATCTAAATGTTGCTTTTGTATAAGTATCCGCCGTTTCATGATATTGAATATTCTGATCAACCACACGTACAAAATCAGCAATGGTAGGTTTAACTTTTAAAATAGCGCATGCTGTCCCCTCACTCGAGCTAATTAATTTTTCAGGGCTGCTTGTAGTGTACATCGCACTAAAAGCATAATCTCCGGTTTTTTTCAGCTCAACATCATTAAATTTGATTTCCACATCTGCCCCATTGGCGGGGCGCAGATCAATGTGGCTAAAAGTAATGAACTGACCTCCGTTATCAGTTTGTGTTATAGTAACATCGCCAACTTTAGTATATGAATAATGCGTTCCTGTGCGCCCTATTGATTGTGTTGATAGATCTCTTAATTTTACTTCACCACGGCCAATAACATTAACAGTAGTATTATCCATGCTGGCATTTATACCTGTAGGCAGAGTAATTTTTATAGTAGCATCTGGCGTACGCTGCCCTGCCGTAAAACATAAGGTTAAGGTTGTTTTGGTATTAACAGTAACAGCTTGCTTTTTCAACAATAACTTACCGGTTAAAGCTGCCTTTTTAACTAAAATGGAATAAGTCTTATTTGCTTTTTCATTTGCAGCAGTAACAACCAAACGATCTCCGGTTGTTACAATTCCTTCTGTTTTTGCGTTGCCATTTTTATCGGTAAGGGCATATTTTTGAACTTGGCCATCAGCAGCTATTACCTCCGAAAGTAACTGGCTCACATCTGGAGTTGTGTTAACCAAGCCTTTATCTTCGGGAGTATCAACGGTGTATTGGTAAGTACTCCCGGTAACTATCGCCACAGTATCTGCATGGATATAGGCTATATGTTTTGACTTTTCGCCCTGCTTAATTTGAATATTGATTTGTGTTTGAGCCTTGGCAATACCCGCTTGACAAACAGTTAAAAAAGCCAGCAATTTAAAGGGTTTGAGAATCATGCTTCTGTTTAACAGTATTACCAATAAATATGCGAATCTTTTAATTTCACATCTTTAGTTGGAAAACTAAAGATCAGGATATGTTGATGAGAGAGAATTGAGCGCTTTTGGCATTTTACTGTGGGCGCTATACATAATGCTCTATCAAGTATATGAACCCGACAGATTTAAGCAATATCCTATTTATCGTTGGGCGGATGGTAACGCAACAAAAAAAGTGGTGCCCCGTCCCTCTTCGCTTTCGAGCCAGATACGGCCTTGGTTTGCTTTCACAAAGTCTTTTACCAGTAATAGCCCTAATCCGGTTCCTTTTTCACGACCAGTGCCAAAATTTACCTGCATTTGCCCGGTCCGAAAAACTGCTTGCTGAGCGGCGCTAATACCTATACCGCTGTCGCGGACATAGAAAACACATTCATGCTTACCCGGTTGCGCACCTATTTCGATATGTCCATGTGGTTTTGTGAATTTGATAGCATTAGATACCAGATTCCGGATCACCAGCTCAAAGTGGTCGGTATCAGCATGGATGCGCAGATTTAGGGGAAGCTCCTGATTAATAGCAATATTTTTTTGAGCCGCCTGTTGTGATAAAAGATGAATGCATCGTTCGATAACCGGCGCCGGATCGAGATCCGACGGATTCACCTTTACGCCCTGCAATTGTGCTTTCCCCCATTCAAATAAGGCTTGTAATAATTCAAGCGAAGCCGTGGTTTGGAGGCGAAGCTCGCCAATCATTCCACGCAATTCTTCCTCGGTAAAGTCTTCTGTTTCCATCAGTTCGAAGAGCTGGGCGGCGCTTCCAGCCGGGCCTTTCAGGTCATGTCCAATTACCGAGAATAGGGTATCCTTGATCTTGTTGGATGTTTTAAGTTCTTCATTCAGCTGGCGTATCTTTCGCAGATAAAACCACAGCCCTATCGCAAAAAGCAGTGTGAGAACACCAAGTATTACGCTTAACAGCAACTCGCGGCTTTCTTCCCGGTTCACCTTTTGCAAACCACCAATTTTCTCCCGCGAGCTTTCCAATACATAACTGCTATCCAGTGCGGCAATATCCTTGGTGGTATCCGCATTAAGCAAACTGTCCACCAGGCGGTGCTGTTCTTCCAGCGCATCCATGGCTTCCTTATAGTTTTTTTTCTGACGGTAAACGATGGCCATAGCCGCGTATATCCTGGCTTCCAATTGTGGCTCGTGAAGATCAGTCGCAATGCTCAGAGCGGTCTTCAGATCGCCGAGGCTCGCACCCGCATCCTGTTTCCGTAAAAGTTCAGCGATGTGGATCAAAGCTTCAGCCTGTTCCTGCGGTTGGCGATATTTTTTAGCATCTGCCAGCGCTTCTTTAAAAGCGATAAGAGCCTTTGCAGGATCTTTATCCTGTTCCAAAACCATTCCTTCTTCATTTAACAAATGAACTTCGGTCCCGCCCGGATTTACACGACTGCTACGCACCGCACGGTCCAAATAATGCATTGCAGATGCGCTGTCACCATTTTTTTGGTACAGCTCGCTGATATTTTCCAACACTACAAAATATGCCGATGGAGTTACTTTACGACGCTCATAGAATAATAGCGCTTTCTGATAATATTGCAAAGCTTTTTTGCGGTCACCATTCTCCGCATAAACCTTACCAAGTTCTTCCCAGGCTTCCGCAGTACTGCTACTGTCGCGTTGTCCTGCGTATAACTTAGCTGCTCTGTCCAATTCACCGGCTGCCAGAGGCAGTTTCTTTTCGGCTCCTTCCAGCTGACCAAGTGCATCATCGCAACGCGCAGTACCTTCCGCATCCCGCAGTTCACGATAAATACCTAATGCTTCCTGATAAAAACGTTTAGCTAATGAATTATGATGATGTAATGCATTGATCTTGCCCAATTGCAACAAAAGCGTTGCTTGCATAGTCTGATCACCACGTTTTTCTGCCAGGCGCATTCCTTCATTAGCATAATGTACTGCCGAATCAGGCTGTTGTTCCATGTAGGATTGACTGAGGGCCAGGTATATCTTTGCTTTTTCACTTTCAGGAGCACGCTTTAAACGGCTAATTAACTCAGCAGAATGCTGAGCAAACCCCATAAGTGGGAACAGACAACAAAACAAAAAGCAATAACGCATATCAGGCATTCAACTGGTTATGAGCAAAGATGAGAATTTCGAACGATAAGATAATACTTTCTTTAATAAGATGCTCGAAATTGCGCAATTAGATAAGGAAATTTTAAATAACAATTCCTTCATTTTCATTGACTTACTCCCTGTAGTTATCATCCTGAATGATTGCTAGCACAATTTTATAAGCAGTTTCTTTCTCCCAGCGCGCTATCAACCACGCAATAAAGCTCAACGTGAAAATATCGCTATTTTCTACCTCGCCAAGCAAGTTTAAAACTGCCTTTCTATACGCTGTTTCAAAAATCACATCAGGTTTTAGCAGATGTTTTTCAACCAGCTTCAGAAATAATAGCACGCGTTCTTCCGAAGTTTTTAGCAGATATTTTTTATATCGACGCCGGAAACTATTTAATCGGGACATGGCAAGCTCGATGTTGGAGAACTGTGCGTGAACCAAAATTTCCATCAGATTTTTCCGGATGGTCCATAACATGCCCATTTTTTTTTCATACCAGGCATCACCGCGCGTTAACAAAGTTAGCTGTTTCAAACTTCCCCGATCGTTGCACAGCGCTAAAAACATGGTGAGGCATATTCGTAAATCTTCGACATCTTCCGGTTTAGATTTATGTTTTGTGTTCGAGAGCGTTTTTTGTAATAACGCAATCGCATTGTTAGCAAAACCTGTAAAGAACATATGGAGCGTAGTGAGTAACTGGTGACGTAAATAAAACAGCGTGTAATAGCGATTATCCGTCAACATCAGGTCCATCATTTGTTTAAGATATGACGCACTCTCTTCAAAGTTTTTTCGTCTCAGATGAAAGTTCGCTAAAAAATACAAGATGGATATGTGATAAAAAAGATAGGACTGTTTGTTATGCGACTGACCTTGCATAAATTGATTCGTGCGGTTGATATATCGCTCTATCAATCCATAATTCTGTTGTATCGCTGCATATTCATTCGCGATAAAAAGAATTTGATAAATGGATTTATAGGTCATCAGATCCTGTTCAGAAATTTTATATTTCCGGATCGTCGTTATCATCAAAGCCGTTAAATTAACTATTTTCCCATCCAGGTGTATCTCTTGCAGTTCCTGCCTCAAAAAAGCATAAGCCATGTTAAGCTTAGCCTCACGTTGCATATTCGACTGATTTTGCAGAAAGCGCGAGGTTAAAGCTTCAAGGTTTTCGGCCTGCGGTAAATGGGCGTATTGCACCTTCAACAGCAATAGTTCATTCAGCAAATTAAACTGCTCTAATTGTTCAGCCAACCGTTCAGCTTTATCCAGACATTTGAACGCTAATTTTACTACATCATTTTCTAACAAAAAACGCCCTACTACAAGCAAACGCAAAGCGTCATAAGTGTCAGAATGATTACTCTCAAAGGTTTTCTGTGATAAGAAAAGCAATAAGTTATCTTGTAACCTTTTATACAAAGCATAGTAAGCATCATTATTTTTTTTCGGATCGTAGAGCTTCTTTAAAGTATCTATATCGTCAGTTTCTATCAAATCAAGTAACTGCAAATTTTTCACATCGTTCCTTTTGTTTTTTCGTTGCAAAAATTGCCTGAAAAGCCTTTTATCGGAATTATTAAGAAGACTGATCAGCTCTGAAAGAGAATCCATATAGATATGTTAGTGTATATAAAAGTACAATAACTGTAAAATATATCGTCAGTAATTTTATAATTCTGCTTTTTTTAGGTGGGTTTCTCATCCGACATTTGCTTTCATATTAATCAAAACAAAATAAAATAAACATGGAACCGCTACAACACAAAACAGAAGAGAATTCACCCTTTGTAAAATATGGTGATCAAGTTAGAAATCCGTTTAAACCAACTGCCGCATTTATTGGCGCTTCGTGGTTTGCTTTATTAGTAGGCGCTATGGGATATTGCATAGGCTTATGGAATGCAAGTATGGCACTAAACGAAAAAGGCTATTATTTCACTATTTTATTATTTGGCTTATTCGCAGTTATCTCCGTACAAAAAAGTGTGAGAGATAGGGCCGAGGGGCTTGCCGTTACAGATCTTTACTACGGCATAAGCTGGTTTGCCACCATTGCGGCAATGGTATTATTAACCGTAGGCCTTTGGAATGCAAATATGGCGCTGAGTGAAAAAGGCTTTTATTCCATGGCATTTTGCCTAAGTATGTTTTCGGCCATTGCCGTACAAAAGAATACCCGCGACGCAAAATTGGTTGACGATAAAGATCTGTAACGTAGCGGTTACCACCCCCGCAGGCTTGCCTGGCAAGCCTGCGGGGTTTATTTTTATATTTTCTATTTCTGAAATATCTATGCAGATCGGTTAAGGGCTGGCTTTAAATGAAGGATCTCTTGTGTAGTCTCTCTAGCTACGCTAAAATAACAATAACATTCTGCAACAATATATCTCCCGGTATAAGCTTCAATATATTCTTTTTCTGATTTAAGGTTATAAGTATCGTCATTATTCAGCGGTGCGGCTACCGTGCTGTTCTCTGCACTATTCCGGATAAGCTCCATCAGGTTTCTTATGTAATGAACGCCCATAAGGCATAGTACTGTCATCGCTTTCTTTGTAAACTGATATAAGTTTTCGCATTTCATCCACTTAATTAAGTAGCAACAAGCAATTGGTATGGGCAAAAGGGTAATTGGTGTAACATTTTTCTAACCTTTTAAAAGTTAAAATAGATTAGAACATAAAACCAACAAACCTGATCTCGATTTAAACACAACTAAAGGCCTTGTAAGGTGATCGATTATTTTCTGATCCCAATTCAATATCAGCCTAGCTAAATCTACGATCTATTAATTGAACAAGCTATTATATAGCTATAAGATATTCTGCGCGCGAATACAGGATATTAACCCAATTGACCTGTTAAAACACAAGGGAGTGATTCATAACACGGGTAAAGTATGACGCTGAACAAAGTCTCTATGGCGATAGACAAGGGATATACATCAATAGTTAAATTATGAAAACAACTAAAATCAGCTTGGAGGCCTTCAAAGGTACCGAACTAACTGTGAACGAAAAGAAACTTATCATGGCCGGTAGTGGTACAACTGTATCGGTTTCTGGCGCAACTTCTTGCACCGGAACGGATCATGATGGCTTAGCAGTTGATAACGACTAAGCATTAAATTACAAGAGCGAGCCTTAAACGGTTCGCTCTTCTTTTCTTCTTAGTTATCTAATAATTAAATCACCGTTTATGATCATTGTTTTAAGTCAAAAATACGAATATTCTACCAACAAGGTAATGGAATGGTTGAATTACTATGAACAAGATGTGATCAGAATTAATGCAGATGAGGGTAGATTTATACTCAAACATATCGACTCCGAAGGTATATATATAACCGATTTGTTTACCGGCAAGCTTATCAATTTATGTGAGGCAAAATCTTGCTGGTATAGAAGAAATGGTATTACAAAAAGCTTTTTGGGTTATGACCCCGGAAAGATTAAAGATAAGGATATCTTTTGTGGAACAAGTAAAGATCAATACCTGCAAACACTACTGAATGAAGAAGCCAGTACATTAATCAGCCTTGTCTATCGCCGGCTGGAAAATACGGTGAAACGAAACTTAGGTAGTTATTTTAAAAAGGGGTTAAACCGTTTAATACTTTTTGAAACAGCAGCCGAGTTCGGTTTGAATGTGCCAACCTATAAGGTTTTTACCACAGGCTCTCAAATCAACCAGGAAGCATCTTTAAAAACAGTAGTCACAAAAGCTATGTCCGACGGTGTTTATCAAAACTTTGATAACAGACGCTTTTATACCTATACAGAAAGAATTGATGGATCAACCCTTCAGATAGATACTAATACCACTATTTTCCCTACCCTGGTGATGGATGAGATCGAAAAAAGTTATGAAATACGCTCTTTTTATTTTGATAACATTTTTTACTCTATGGCCATATTTTCCCAAAATAATAACCAAACCCAGGTAGACTTTAGAAAATATAGCAGCTTTAAACCTAACCGTACGCAACCTGTACAACTTCCCGAAACTATAGAAAAAAAGCTGAGAGCCCTTTACCAATACCTTGACCTAACCACCGGTTCTGCCGATCTTATCGTAGATAAAAATGGCAATTATATTTTTTTGGAGATCAATCCGGGAGGCCAATTTGGGATGGTTTCCGAGCCCTGCAACTACCACCTTGAAGAAAAAATTGCAAAATATTTAGCCCATGTCTAAACTTGAACATATCGCACTTACGCCTGAACAACTGGAAGATCTTCCGGTGTTTTTTTCTAAACTGTTCAGTAACCGCATCACCAATTCGGCCCAGGAGATCAAATTGTGCAAATATGATCCTAAACTGCAGGATGTGGTAATGAGGGATGCTTATCCTCCTAAATATATTTCTAAAATATACATTCCCAAAATACACAAACGCTCTAAGCCATGATCACAAATACAGCACAAAAAGAACTATATTTTGTAAAAAGCAGTCATTGCGAAGTAACCATCGGAGCATCCAGAAGTTTGATTACCGATTTTCAAAGAAACAAGCTCTACTCTGTATCCAACACTTATGGAGAATTATTACAGATGATGGAAAAACGGTTGATCAGCGAATTACTGGATGAAATGGAGGCTGAAGAGGTTAGTTATTTTACAGATTTTCTTGATTTTTTACTAAAAGCAGAACTGGGGTTTTTAACAGCAGAACCTGAACTGTTCCCGCCGATAGCAAAAATATGGAACTCGCCGAGCAAGATCACCAACGCTATACTTGACTTTGATGGTTTTTATTATGATTATAGAAAAGCACTTTCGGAACTTGATTTACTAAATTGCAAAAACCTACAGTTACGTTTCTATAAAAACGTACCAAACGAGATTCTGATTGATATTCTAAACGTTATTAACGAACTTAATTTTACTTTTTTAGAAATCTATTGCCCATATACAGCCGAAAATGAAACTGATTTTTATAAAAAGCTTTTGTATGAATATAGCTTTTTAAGTTATTGCTATATTTTCAATTCTCCCGAAGCGTATGATGAACAGGTTTTGATTAAAGAAGACAGTTTCCATCCCATAAATTTTGGCACAGTTTATTACATTGATCAAAACATAAAATCAGAAAAAGGTTGTGGCTTAATCAATGAGGATAATATGAATTTCAGCTCACGCGAACTTTATAATGAAAACCTCAATTATAACGGCTGTTTAAACAGGAAGATATCTGTAACTAAAGCCGGTGAAATCAAAAATTGTCCATCATTGGCCAAATCGTTCGGGAATATCGCCACCACATCGCTGCTCGATGTGATCAATCAACCGGAGTTTTATAAACTATTTAACATTACAAAAAACCAGATACAGGTTTGTCGTGATTGCGAGTACAGGGCAAATTGCACGGATTGCCGGGCTTATGTTGATGACACGGATAACATTTACAGCAAACCATTAAAATGCGGCTATGATCCTTATACAAACACCTGGGAGGAATGGAGCACCAACAACTTGAAACAACAGGCAATTAATTTGTACGGTTTTGATACCGTATAAGTCAAAAACAACCGATAAATATCATACCTGGTTTATGTAATCAGGGTATAAATTCTAAAAACTGCATGCGCACCTTTCAACTATATCATCAACCAGATTCGATGGATTGCGGGCCCACCTGTTTACAAATGGTCGCCAAGCATCATGGGAGATATTTTGAACTTCAGAAATTGAGGGAAAAATCGGCTATAGGTAAACAAGGTGTTAATTTGCTGGGCCTTTCTGATGCAGCGGAAGATATTGGTTTCCGATCCAAAGCTGTTAAGCTATCGCTGGAGCAGTTATGTAACAATGCACCGCTACCCTGTATTTTACATTGGGAACAAGAGCATTTTGTAGTTTTATATAAATACAAAAAAAACAAATTCTATATCGCCGATCCTGCCCGGGGCTTAATTACCTATACTGAAAATGAATTTAAAGGTAAATGGTTGCGTGTAATGACGAGCGAAAACCAGAAAGAAGGTGTGGCTCTATTATTGGAACCAACTAATAGCTTTTTTGACCATGAGAATATCACACCATCCAGTGAGTTGAAACTTAAAAATATCGTGCGTTATATGAAACCATATAAACGCATGATATCGCAACTGTTAATAGGGTTGATAGTTTCAAGTTTTATCCAGCTTTTACTCCCGCTGCTTACTCAAAACATTATCGATACAGGTATAAACACAGAGAATGTAAGTTTCATTTTTTTAATCTTGTTAGGTCAGTTGGCTCTGTTATTGGGCCGTTTGATGATCGAATTTATACGTGGTTGGATATTATTACATATTAGTGCCAGGCTTAATGTTTCTATTTTGACTGATTTTTTAATTAAATTATTAAAACTACCCATCAATTTTTTTGATAGCAAACGAACAGGAGATATTCTGCAAAGGATTAACGATCATCAACGGATCGAATCTTTCTTAACGGGGTCATCCTTAAATACAATTTTCTCAATTTTTAACTTGCTGGTTTTCTCGGGCGTGCTTCTTTATTACAATAGCACCATATTTATTGTATTCATTCTTGCAACAGTGATCTACTCTTTTTGGGCAGTCGTTTTTTTAAACAAAAGACGCGAACTTGATCACAAAAAATTTGCCCTTTCGGCCCAGGAACAAGGCCTTACAATCCAACTGATACAAGGAATGCAGGAAATTAAACTCAATGCCTGCGAACGCCAGATGCGATGGTCATGGGAAAACCTCCAGGTAAAATTATTGAGTTTAAATATTCGTGGGTTAGCTTTAAATCAATATCAATCCTTTGGTGCATTTTTTATTAACGAAGGTAAAAATGTGATCGTGACTTTTTTAGCAGCCAGGGCTGTGATAGATCATCATATCACATTGGGTTCTATGCTGGCTATACAATATATCATTGGCCAGTTAAATAGTCCTATTGAGCAAATTATCGGCTTCATTCAAAGTTATCAAAGTGCAAGTATCAGTATTGATCGCCTTAATGAGATCCACAAACTACCAGACGAAGAAGACACCAACGACCTTTACGATAATTTATCAGTAAGTTTAACAAAGAGCTTAACAGGGGGGCGTGCTGAAAATCGTGACACTGCCGATTTCATATTAAATGCTTCGCAGGATATTGGTGCAGAGCATCAAAATATCTTAGATCAATCTTATTACCAACCGCCATCAATTACCTTTAATGATCTAAGCTTTACTTATCAGGGAGCCGGCAACCAACCAATACTCAACAATATTGATTTTTTTATACCAAGTGGCAAAACAACAGCCATAGTAGGTACAAGTGGCAGTGGTAAAACAACCTTGTTGAAACTAATACTAAAGTTTTACAAACCCGACTCTGGGAACATCAAATTAAACGATCTTTCTTTTGAACACATAAGCCACCGCGAGTGGCGCCAGCAATGTGGGGTAGTTATGCAGGATAGTTTTATTTTTAACTATTCCATCGCCAAAAACATTGCGATAGGGGTTGAAAAAATAGATGTAAACCTGTTACTAAAAGCAATCAAAATAGCTAACCTGGATGATTTTATTGCCAAGTTACCTTTTGGCATCAATACCAAGATTGGTGCCGAAGGTACCGGAATAAGTGCCGGACAAAGGCAAAGGATACTGATTGCACGGGCTATTTACAAAAATCCAAAAGTGATCTTGTTTGATGAAGCTACCAACAGCCTCGATGCCAACAACGAAACTGTGATTATGCGAAACCTGGATAATTTTTTCAAAGGCAGAACAGTAGTGGTTGTAGCTCACCGGTTAAGTACGATCAAAAACGCTGATCAGATTATAGTACTTAATAATGGGCGAATATCTGAACAAGGTACCCATACTGATCTGATAACTAAAAAAGGAGAGTATTACAAGCTCATTAAAAATCAACTGGAACTAGGTAATTAATATAAAATGACCATGGAACTACCGCATGAAACACATATACCAATAAAAATAATTAACGAAGAGATGAACCTCTTCATTTCAAAAAGGCCACATTGGATCATTAGCAGTGGCAACAGCATTTTTTTTGGGGTTGTTTTATTGATCATAACGGTATTGTATTTTACACCACAACAAGATAATTTAAACGTGAGGGCGCAAATAGTCCCAGTTTTAAGGTCAATACCAATCATAATCCCTGACCATAAAAACAATATAACTTTCGTGGTTAAAACAGGCGATAGTATAAAAAAGGGTGAAACGATTGCTATCATAAATTCACTGATAGCACCGCAAGCCTATACGCTATTAAATAATGTTGTGAACCATTTACCAGAGCAAGGTAATAATTTTGAACACATGGGCGATTTGGCAGAACTGCAGATGCCTTACGAGGCTTTTTGCATGCGATCATCAAAAGCCACAAGTGAACAGGCTCGCAATCGTAACTCCATGCAATTTAAAGGCTTATTTGAAAACTGGAAAAAAACTCATTTAGTACTATCTCCGGCTAATGGATTGATAATTCAGGATCTTCATCAGCTTTCGGGAACAAATGCTGCGTCAGCATTATATGCCATATATCCGGCCAGACAACGTTTCCAGGTACGGCTAATTATTCCGCAGGACAAGATCGCCAAAGTTAATGTGGGCCAAAATATTATGCTCAGCTTTGATGCTTTTCCTTATAAAATTTATGGGAAACTTAAATTACGTTTGGATAGCCTGACTAATATCCCGATTGATAGCAATTTTATTGGCAGATCTTTTTTGCCGGACGTGCTAAGTTTTAAAAATGACAAAAAGATCCCGGTTAACGAACAACTTAAAGTACATGGCCAGATGATTGTTGCACAAAGCTCTATGCTCAGCAAATTATTACCACACTGGTGATATCATAAAATGAGGCAACACATATAACGAACCTTTTACCAATTAAGTTAATATGAATATGCTTAGCGAATATCCGGAAATTACTATAGGGGATGACATTTTAAGAGAGGCTACTCTATATGCCAGAAAACAAATGGTCGAAATTGATTTGCTGACACGGCAAATGAATAAGATAACGGCGGCCACGCAAAGCGATGATAAAGATGCATATTACGTATCGCAACAACTGATATTTTTACTCAAATTATATCGCGGCACTGGTGACGCAATGATTAGGCAACAAGTGGTTGATTTTATTGATACCTGCGCACTTACTATCAAAAATAAAAACCACATGGCATTTATGGGTCTGGCAGAGGTTTGCGCTGAGTTATATGCAGACATACCCGAGCAGAAATATATTTCCCTGACTTTATCTTTTATCCTTTTCGAAGAATCATTATACATCCCGGATATTGGTACTGAAATGATCTGTATCAAAAACACATTCGCCCTTTTACAGCTGTTGAAGTATTCGGCCTATCAGGGATTGTTGATTCAAATTAATCGTCAAACTAACAAACTATTACATGCTGCCAGTTTTGAAAAAGGCGGCATTTACTGGTCTTTTTTATATCGCTTATTGCCAGACAAAAGGGCACTATATGAAAGCCTGCTGAAGCTGTTGTTTTTAAAGCTTTACAACACAACAGGCAATGATACATTCATTTATATTGTAGACCATGCTGTTAGCCGATCAGGACGGCGCTATTTCAAACAAGGCATACCTTTTCAAGGAAACTTAAAAAGAGACTCCAGTAAACTATACGAGCAACAAACAGCGCTGATTGATATTGCCTGGCAACTACACCGAATAAAAATAGCATTTGGCGTAGTTGACCAGCAAAGCATAGCGGAACTTGTTAAACCACTTTGGGAAAAATACTTTGCCCAATATGAATTTAATGTGGCCGAAGGGATTATATGCCATTACCTATATGAGCTAACAGGTGAGGCCATCTATGATCAACAAGCCATACAAAGGTTTCATTTTATTAAAAAACATTATATAAACTATTCCTCCCAAACATTTAACCACCTGGATTTTTTCAAAAGACAAATCCTTATATTTTGGTTAGATATGACTTTAGCCAACACGCGCATTGATAGTCATACATTACCTTTAAATAACGATGTGGTAAAGCTTTATCCCGCGCTTAGCATTTCTAAGCCGGGTGTTAAACGTGTTATACTCTCGGCCCGTTTTAACCGTGTGCTCATATTATTAAGCGAGGCTTTACCCAATTTAGTACGGGATTATTTGAACCAACCATTAACCCCGGGTAACGAGGATGAAACGACAACTTTTTTGGAATTAGTTAAAGCCAATTTGAACACTTCTTATCTTCAAAAGAAATACTTGCTTCCAATTCTTCGACTGGAAAGCACAGGCCATAATTTTTTGCGAAGATATCAACACATCCCCTATTGTTATACGCGTAATGATATAACTAAGCATATAACGCTAATGAATAGCGAAGAAATATACATGCTGAGGCTTTACGTATTTGGAGAAATAAAGGCGATCAATATTCAACTCAATCCGGCTTTAAAAACCTATTGTTTCACATTCGGTCATTATTTCGTTTACTCCGGATCAAATCTCATTTTATGCTGGTACGACCCTGTTCACCACAAAATAGCCGAAGCAACGATTGACGAGTATGATCTGCTCATTTTAGATCTATTTAAAAATCACCGTTTGGTGAGCGAAGTAACAGACATCGTTTTAACCTTTATTGATCATCAGCCTGAGCAAATAGATGAAGCACGAAGATCAATACTTGCAAGGATAAAAAATATGATCAAAGAAAATATATTGATCACCTATCCGGAAAAAATATGAAGATATCATTTTGCATTACCTGTAAGAACAGATTGCACCAATTATCTCAAACCTTGCTTAAAAACCTGCAGGATAACCAGGCAGATCAGGCGGATGTAGAGTTTATTCTGGTAGATTTCGCAAGTCGTGACGGGTTAAAAGAGTGGGTTATTCAAAACTGTGCTTACGCCTTATCTACCGGGTATTTAAAATATTATTATACATCACAAATGGATTCCTGGGAGTGCCCACTGGCCAAAAATACTGCCCATTGGCTTGGTACCGGGGATATTCTTGTCAATTTGGATTGTGATAATTTTACAGGAAAAAATGGGGCTCGATATGTTATGGATCAGTTTGAATTATATGGGCCAGAATTAATCCTACATCAGTCAAGCAGTCAACCTGGTGATGGTAGTTTTGGCCGGATATCTTTGAGGCGTGAGTACTTTCATTTAATAGGTGGTTATAACGAAAGCTTTAACCCGATGGGTTATCAGGATACCGACCTAATTCTCCGATCAGTAAGTCTGGGACTAATTTATATCCCCAAATGCGATTCAATATATAACCAGGCAATTCCTAATACTAAAGATGAAAGTATTCTTTATACCAATACGAGTAAGAATTATCTATTAATGTGTATTGAAAACAAAAGTATTTCGGACGAAAGTATTTATACCGGTCAAATTTGTGTTAATCAAAATGGCTGGGGTATCCGTGATGGGCTTGCTCGGTTTTCAGCTGATGTTAATGGCGCTTTTAATGATATTAATTACTCCTGTTTCCAAGAAAAAAAGGAGACTGATAATATTACAATAAAAATTAATAAATTATTTAATTGAAAATGAGTTAATTATAATTAATACTAATGGATTAGTTGCAATACTAATAGATTAGTATTAACTTGGTTTTATAATTAAATAACCATGCAAAAATTAGCTAAAAGGGAGGAACAGATAATGCAAGTATTTTGGACCTTGGGTAATGCCTTTATTAAAGAAGTGATACCGGAAATGCCAGATCCCAAACCTCACTATAATTCGGTAGCTACGATGGTAAAGATACTAGAAGACAAAGGATTCCTTGTACATGAAACGATAGGTAATATTTACCGTTACTCTCCTGCTATATCAAAAGAAGAGTATCAACGACATACTTTAGGTGATATTGTAACACAGTATTTTGATAATTCCTATTCAAAAATGCTGACCTTTTTTGCACGCGATGAAAAAATATCCGAAGAAGAAGTTAATGAAATTTTACAGAATATTAAAATTGGAAAAAAATGACATCCTATATTTTGCACGTAGCCATAATTTTGGCGCTGTGCCTGCTATTCTATAAATTATTGTTACAACAGCAAACCTATTATAGGCTTAACCGGGTTGTGCTTTTAATTTGTTTGGTCCTTGCGTTTTTGTTGCCCTTTGTTCCCGTTCCTGCATCTTTCTCGCTTCGGTCGCCCGCACAAATTATCAACATTGATCAGCCAAAAACGATTTCAAATGTAGTTTCCCCTATTTCAGAAAATATTACAAATAGTGTTGAATCATCAGTAACTAATACCGCTGATACAGGTAATCAATTGGGAAGCCATATAGCAACATGGACTTTATGGATCTATTGTTCGGGTGTGATTTGTTTTGGGTTGAACTTCCTGGTGCAATTAATAGTACTATGGCGCCAGGCATTCACAAAAATGTCGATCAAAGATGGTCTTTATCGCATTGTTGAACTCGATAACGGCAAAGCACCCTGTTCCTTTGTTAACTGGATATTTATCGATCCTGCAAAATACGACTGGGAAACCTATAACCAAATACTTATGCACGAGAAGGTGCATGTTCGTCAAGCTCATTCTATCGATCTGGTATTGGCCGAACTGATGCTTGTTTTCCAATGGTTTAACCCTTTTGCATGGCATTACCGCAAGGTGATAGAAAACAATTTGGAGTTTTTAACGGATGACGCTGTATTAACTGAGAATAATGTTGAGATGGCCGATTATCAGCTTAGTTTATTAAAGGTATCTGTACCAAACTTCGCGATGCACTTAACAACCAGCTACAATCAGTCATTTTTAAAAAAACGTATTGCTATGATGAGTGCCAAACGTTCTAATTTTCATACCGTATGGAAATACCTGATGATGATCCCATTATTTCTGGTTATGCTTGGTGTTTTGAATCAACCTGTAGCTAAACCACTTGCAATTAATAAAAAACCTAATCATGTTAAGCCAGATAATTCACAAAAACAAGTTATAGCTGGGCATCAACAATTACTCAGAGCGGGTTCGGCTACCTCATTAAGCACCCAGGAATCGGGTAATCAAAATGGCTCGCTACAGCCCTTTCCAACAAGTATTAAGAAAGGCCCGGTAAATAGCAGCAGCTATCAAATATCATCAAAAACGTTGCCGCTTAAAGATAATGATCTGAAAGAGATACAGAATACGTTCGACTCCTTAAAAGTCAAATCGAATACCAGTCCTGATCAACAACAAATTATAACAGACATTAATGAGCTTAAAGCCAAATTATTCCACCAGCTTGAGAGCTTGGATAAAACGGCTAGTCCAACCGTAACCAATCCGGAAGTTAAGAAGCGGAAGGCTGAGATCCAAAACATTCAGGCTCTCTTAGCCACCCAACTCTCCCTCATATCAGAAAAAACCCGGCAAGCTGATGCGAAATTAAAAACGGACACACAACCAACAGCTTCTGCGCACTCCCATTCACGTCCGGTAAAAAAGCCTAAGGTTAAGAGCGGCCCCTAATTTCAGATAACATATCACCCCGGATCCGCCAACAGATAAATAGCAGATCATAACAATAGTAACTGTTTTACGCGTTGCCCTGGAGATTTATTGCCTAAAAATCAGGCTAACATAGTATAAAACCACATTAACCTAAATATCTATACCATGAAATTCAAACTAATTATTTTGTTACTGTCCATAACATCATTGGCTTTAGCACAACAAACATATACGCTACAAGGCAATATTTCTGGCCCTGGCGAAGACCATGTTGCGTATGCGAGTGTTGCAATACTAAAAGATTCCACTATGATCAAAGGATTGCTAAGTAATGATGCTGGTACGTTTTCGGCCAAATTGGGTCAAGGAAAGTACAAAATTAAAGTTTCGTTTATGGGCTATAAAACCTTTACCCAAACCGTTAACCTGAATGGAGATGTTACGCTGAATATTATTTTAAATAAAGAAGGTACTGCTTTGAATGAAGTAAAAGTAGTTGGCCGGAAACCATTAGTGGAACAGCAAATAGATAGATTGGTGTTTAATGTGGAAAACAGCATTTTCGGTAAAGGGGTTAATGCTCTTGAATTACTTAACCAAACACCTAGGGTTGAAGTATCGCCCGATGGCTCATTAAAACTTATAGGTAAAAGCAGCCTATCTGTAATGATTGACGGGCGCCTGGTGCAAGGCGACATGATGAAACAGCGATTATCTGCATTGCGATCAGATAATATTGCAAAAATAGAGGTAATTACTACTCCACCTGCAAAATATAGTGCCCAGGGTAATAGCGGAATTATTAATATCATACTAAAGAAAGATCCGATGGTAGGGTGGTTGGTCAATTTCTCGACCAGTTTCAGACAGCGAACATTTAGTGCGGTCGATCAATCTATCGGTCTTAATTATAAGAGTAAAAAATTTGAATGGAACTTTGGAGCATCTGGATTTATCGATTCTAAACGATATTTATCAAATAATACCTATCGCTCCAGCGCATTTAATTGGGACAAAGCCAACACCCGGGATGCTACCGCGCACAACCTATCATTAAACACTTCTATCAATTACAAATTGAATGATAATATGGAAATAGGTGCTATTGCCGATGTATCCTTTGAAAAAGACAACGAGACAGGTAATACCACAAGTTTGTTTATTAATCCATCAAACAGCCATACCGATTCGCTTATCAACAGCCCGGCAAATATTGGTAACCATTATAATTTTACTTCTGTTTCTGCTTATTACGATTACAAACTGGATGACAAAGGGAAAACATTAAGTTTAACAGGCAGTTATTTCCAAAAAAATATGGATAATACTCGGTTGGTCAATAGTTTTATAAACAGCAGTAATCCTCGTTCAGAAACGATCAATAACAATGGTAACGCTACTTACAACGGAAAATCTGTAAATGCGGATTTGAGTTGCCTTATAAATGGATGAAGCTGGAAACTGGTGGAGCGTTGTATTTTATCGAAAACAACTCTAACAACCAAACAGCATTTAACAGCTTAGCCGCACCAGCCGATATTTTTGACTATGAAGAAAGAACCGCCGCCGCTTATGTTTCTGGATCTCGTGATCTTAATAAAAAATGGTCAATAAAGGCCGGCCTTCGTTACGAAAACATTTACCTCAAAGGTACATCACTATCACTGGGGCAGCAAAATAGTTCTCAATATGGCGAATTATTCCCTACAGGTTTTATCGCTTTTAAACCAAACGCAAATAATACCCTTTCTTTTGCCTATTCCCGCAGAATAGAAAAGCCTATCTTTTATTATCTTAACCCTTATCGTATCTACATCGATAGCTATTCTTATACTTCAGGCAATCCGTATTTGCTGCCATCTTTTAGTCAAAATCTTGAACTATCAGAAACTTATGCAAATAACTTAACGATAGCCATTTCACGGTCTGTGGTGACAAATGGAATTGACTACGTTACTCTATTTGCTACTAATACTTCGCAAACAGTATCCATGCCCGAAAACTACCTCACACAAAAAAATTACAACCTTGATCTAAGCTATACATTGCCATTAAATTGGGTAAATAGTTATAACAGTTTAGATGTGAGTTATATTACAGCAAACTCGAACAATAATACTGTCGCTATTCCGGATTTGAATGGCTTTGGTGCTTATTATTCTACCCGCAACTCGGTGAGTTTGAACAAGAAAAAATCAACATTCTTTATCATCAATTATACACAGCGTTTTCCAACAACAACCGGGTTTTACAAGTTCGACAGCAGATCAAGTGTAGATGTTGGCTTAAAGTTTAAGGCTATCAAACGTAAGGTACAAGCCAACATTTTGATTGCAGATCTATTTAAGAATAATTACACCAACGGCACTCGCCAATATGTTAGTGTTGCGCAGCATATTAGTTCATACAATGATCAGCGCATGCTAAGTGTATCACTATCGTACAATTTCGGTAACAAAAAAGCAGCAGTAAATGCTAAACCAGTAACCACTGCTGATCAAAACAGAGCAATTTTATAATCGATATAGCCCTAAACTATTAACAGATCAACATGTTAACTGCTGCGCCATCAATAATAATTAACTCTTCTGTTTTTGATGAACAGAGAAAGATCGAGGTATTTTTACCCAATATTTATTATCAAGGAGCTACTGTAGGGAATAAATATATGGTAGCCATACTTTTTGATGCACAAGCGCCGGGGTTTCTTGACTTTTGCAGGGCCACCATCGGGCAATTAATTGATCAGGGGCAATTACAACCGCTAATTTTAATTGGTATAAGTGCCACTAACCGGCAATATGAATTTACACCCAAAGCTACTACCGCAACCGGAAAAAGATCTTTTAAACGAAGTGGTGGTGCAAACATATTGGCCCGGCATTTAAAAGAGGAGGTTTTACCCCTGATCAAAAAAAACTATAGGTGTAATGGTTATCATATTGGGATAGGGCATTCATTAGGCGGCACGTTTGTTACTTATTGTATGATCAAATACAAGGCATTGTTTGATGCAATTATAGCCATAAGCCCTAATTTGAACTATGATCGAGAACAGATCATCAGGAGATTTGATAAGTTGGGAGCTAACGCATCACTTGATCACAAATTTATATATCTGGCTTATGGTCATAGCGATGTTATTGAAGAACGTTTTAAGGTTTCCACTGAGACATTAGCTCAACGTTTTATCGACAAAAATCCTGTGGGGTTACGATGGGAACTTGCCCGTCTTGACAATGATCTCCATGGGTTAACCGCAATGGAAGGTATTTTTAAAGGATTGTACGCGCTTAACCGGCAGTTCACGCTGTCACCCGAACAATTACAGCACTTTAAGAAGAACACAGAACACTCATTTTTGACGCAGGTAAAAGATTATTTTAAAACTGCAGCCGATCGGTCACAACTTGAATTGCCTACAGCTTATCAATTAAATAATTTAGGTTATACCTGTTACTATAATGGCTGGACTAAGGAGGCTATTCAACTTTTTTATTATGGCCTAGCAATGTATCCTCATAATATTAATCTTTATGATAGTATAGGCGAGATCTACCAATTAAATGGTGATGTTAAAGCTGCATCTAAATTTTATAATAAAGGACTTAGAAAAGTAAAAAAGCAATTGGCCGATATAGAATCTCAAACGGCAAGCAAACTCATCAATAATTTTAAAAAGCGACTCAAATCACTGGATCAGATTACATAGCATTATGCTTTTATAATGAATTACATACTAGTTATAGATCTTTTTGCTACTGATATGATATTTTTCGGGAACAGGCGCTTTTCGCTTGCCTGGCTTATAAACCTGTTTCAAAAGATATAAGTGATATAAGATCCCTTCATATTTGTTTTTATAGATCACCTTTCCGCCATCAAATTTTATGTATCCAGTTAAACCTTCGATTAAAATAAAATCAAAATATGCCTTGATCTCATTACGTAACATAGCACTTTTAACAACATGTGTGAAGCTCTCAATTTCTGTTTTCAGATCAAAGATCGATGCCCCATCTGTTAATTCGTTGTTAACAAAATTTGATTCATCGAAAGCAAAATCCAGATCACTGGTAAATACTTTGATGTAATCTTTACTTTTTTTAAAGAGCTCATTCATCAACGGAATATTCCGATACAAAGCAAAACATCCGGTAGTGTAATCATGTCGCATGTTAATAAAGTCATAAGCCGTAAGCATATCATCATCTACAAACCCTCTGATGTCGCCAAATATTATGTCTATATCACTTTGAGCCCAAAAATCATACGATTCCAATAATTCGGAGAATATGAAACCATAAGCCGGTTTGAGATCGCAAAATTTATAGGGACGTGTAATATTTATCTCAAATCCTAATTTATTGGTCGCCAGTTCATTCACTTCGGCCATCGTTTTAAAGATAAATTTAACGTTCAGAGGTAATGGTGTTAAGTGATTCTTGATATCTGTAACGATAAGGAAATCTATTGATGGATTATAGCTACACGACTGCAAAAAATAGTCGAAGTACCAAGGGAAATTTCCAAAATAACAGGTGATAACCCCAATACTTTTTTTATACATAGGTTTTAGATCTGACACTGTAGATACACAATAATTTACAATTAAAAATAATCAAATATTTGCAATATAATATCACACATATCTAAATATTCTGCTTGTATCTTATACATCCTACTTAAGTAAAACAATCAAAATATAAAAGGGATTTCAGCTATTTCTTGAACTTCTGACGGTTAACGAAGCGACAATATCCATTACCTGATCTTTATAACTTATACCTAATGGTAATTGAATATCTTCTGTAACAATAATCGTATTACCGTCAATGGATCTTACCTCCCGAAGATTGACGATAAATGATTTGTGTACCCGAACAAAACTCTTTACCGGCAGTGCCAATAAAACCTCATTCATGGTTAAATAGGTAATATGTCTTCCATTCTTTGTATAGATCATCACGTAATTTTTTAATGCTTCAACATACAATATATCCGGGAAATGAATCTGTAATACTTTCCCTTTAACCCCCGGATTAATGAACATGGACGAAGGTTCTAGTATGCTGTTTTTTAAAACAGTTTTGCGCGCAGCTGCTACTTTCTCGAGCGAGGTTAAGAATTTAGCATAAGAAAATGGTTTGAGTAAAAAATCTACGGCATTAACTTCAAATGCGTTTAACGCATAATGACTAAAACCCGTTGTAAAAACAACGGATACCCCAACCGGTAAAAGTGTTGCTATTTCTAATCCGGAAATGATTGGCATATCGACATCTAAAAAAACGACATCAATACTTTGCTCATTTTTGATAAATTGAAGACCTTTTATTGGATTAGTATCGCTACCGGCAAGCTTCACATCTGGAGATCTGGATATATAGCCAGATAATGTGTCTATTGCATGTAGTTCGTCATCAATTATATAACATATCATTTGGTGGTATTTTTAAGTTTAGTACCAGTTGGTAATTAACATCGTCCTGATCAATATATATATTATAATTATCAGGATAAAAGCGATCCAACCTCCGGACGACGTTGCTCATTCCAATTTTTGTAGAACTAATATTTGTTGTTTTGATTTTTGTATTGTTAACCTGAAAACATAAGTTATGGCCAGACAAAGTAAGCTCAACAATGGCTGGTCGGCTGATATCCCATAGGTCGCCGTATTTCATTATATTTTCAACAATGGTTAAGAGTACCAACGGAATTATTTTTATTTGCTCTACTTTACCGCTAACAGAAAAATCCAGATAAAGCTTTCGATCATACCTATGCCGGTTAAGATTAATATAATTTTCGATATGTTCTATTTCCTGGCTTAATTGAACTTTACCATCACTTGATACCTCCATAAGGGCATAACGCATCAATTCGGAAATTGATATAATCATATCCCCCGCCACTTCCGAGTCTTTTGAAATCACATTATGAATTAAACTAAGCATATTAAAAATAAAATGCGGATTGATCTGTGCTTTTAAAAAAGAAACCTCGTATGCTAGCACTTCTTTTTCGAGTTGTTGCTTTTGAAGTTGGTATTGAAAATGTTGCTTATCCATTTCACTTATTTTCCGTCTGGATCTAATTGCCTGTCTGCTATAAGCATAGGCGCTACTTAAGCCTATAAAATATATGGCTCTCCAGCTGCTATTTCGCACATAAGTTAGCAATGGGGGATTAGGGGTTTTATAGATACCGGCCCATAGATAGAGTATTGTTATTAAATATTTGATAGCTAGATAAAAAACAATCTCTATGATGGCATAAGCAATAATATTATAAACATCCAACTTATTACCGTTAGAGTTTTGGAGGATAATATAGGCATGCACATAAAATAAAGCGATGTTTAATGTATAGAAGGTTAAATAATCGACGGGCGACGAGAATTTTCCTGTGACGGAATAACTAAAGACAACCTCGTAAATAATAAATAACAGCCAGAAAACTACATGGGGTTTACTGCCTTTAATCCTTTCAACGTTTGTCTCTAAAATTTCCATATATAAGTAGGCAAAACAGCAATCGTCGATATTAAATCTTCAATGGTGTAATAACTTTTTCTATCAACCACCACACCCATAATTTAATGATGAACAATTCAAAAAATTATGAAAAACAACAAACAAAAACTAAAACTTCCTAAATCAAGATCTATTTTTACCTTTCAACAAAAGAGCGTAGTAAAGTCCACAGCAGAAACCGACCCCACCATTTGTACGATAATTACCATTACTGGTATTTGGTAATTTGTAGACTTATATGTTTTAGGTTCCTTTACATCGGTTACTGGTGTAAAGGATATCATTTTTAAGTATGACATGATTTATACGTAAAGTAAAGAACCTTTGTTCCATAGCGTCCAAGATTGCCGTGCTAAATTTAATGTAGATTTGGCGGTATATGCAAGTATAAAATACGTATTTGATGAGATTTTTTAAGGATAATATTTTACTCTATACGCTTAAAACACAATCATAAATACTGCTTTATTAAATAGAATTAGCCTAAATATCGCGATTTTTAAAATATTGCTGTTTTTAATATTACACTTAAAACACAATTATTTTTTTTAGATTTTTCAAATTATCTTCATCCGAGAAATAGACTATGAAAACATAATTTTCCTTTTGGCAACTGTAACCGTAGGAATATAAAATATTACATTACCAATTAGAGCGTTTTTAGAATTAGAAATTGAGGCTCAATTTTTTGCGGAAAGTATAAAACAAAAATAACTTGCTAATGATCAGCAAGTTATTTCTAGTAGCCCGTAGGGGAATCGAACCCCTGTTTCCAGAATGAAAATCTGGCGTCCTAACCCCTAGACGAACGGGCCAATTTTAGAATTTCTGATGGCTTATACAAAACAACCAACCAGAGCACCCTTATTTTGGGATTGCAAAGATATGCCTTTTTAAATAAAAATTAAAAAAAATCTCAACTTTTTTAATCTATAAGATTTCAGCCCTATTTTATTAAGCAGCAAAACAAAAAAAGCCTGTTTTTCTTTTACAATAGCTGTAAGGTTTTTACACTATGCCGACTAACCTTAACAAAATACAGTTTTTTATTTACGTATATTCATATTATCAAACCAAGCCTTATGGAAGTCTGTTGGAAAGGAGTGCAAATAGCAGCATGAAAAAATATGATGCTATAGTTATAGGTGCCGGTCAGGCCGGGACACCTTTATCAAAACGACTGGCTATTGCGGGTTATAAAACCGCTATAATTGAGAAACGCTTAGTTGGTGGCACCTGTATAAACGATGGCTGCACACCAACCAAAGCCATGGTGGCATCAGCAAAACTGGCCTATAATGCGGCTAAGTGCGATGATATGGGTATTCACATTAAAGGTTTTACCGTTGATTTACCATTAATCAAAAAACGAAAAGACGACATCGTTAAAACCTTTCACGATGGATCACAAAAAGGAATAGAAACTACAAAAGACCTCGATCTGTTATTTGGCGAAGCTTTTTTTACCGGTGAGAAAACCATTAGCGTGAAACTAAATGATGGCGGCACCGAAGAATATACCGCTGACCTGATCTTTATCAATGCCGGAGCTAAAACTATTATACCTGATATTCCCGGCTTGAACAATATCGATTATCTCACCTCAACATCTATACTTGAATTAGAAACTATTCCCGAGCATTTGCTGGTCATCGGCGCAAGCTACATTGGTATGGAATTCGGTCAGATGTTTTTACGCTTTGGCAGTAAGGTTACCATGCTTGAGGCATCGCCGCGGGCTTTGCCTAAAGAAGATATAGATGTGGCAGAAGAAGTTGTACAGATTCTGGAAGACGAAGGTATTACCTTTTATTCAGATGCTAAAGTTACCAAACTCACTAAAAAAGCCAATGGGCAAGTTGAGGCCGAGCTATCTGTTGGTGGCAAAACAAAGCACATAATTTGCTCACACGTATTAGTGGCAGCCGGTCGTAAACCACAAACAGAAGCCTTACAATTGCAAAAAGCTGGCGTTGAATTAGATGAGCGCGGCTATGTTAAAGTTAACGATAAATTAGAAACTAACATTAAAGGCATTTACGCTTTAGGTGATGTAAAACCTGGCCCAGCGTTTACCCATGTTGCTTATAACGATTACACCATAGTTCATCGTAATCTGGTCGAAAAAGCTAACCTGAGCATTAAAGACAGACTTATACCTTACTGCATGTTTACCGATCCACCACTTGGTCGCGTGGGTATTACCGAGGCCGAGGCTAAAAAGCAAAAGCTGAATTACCTGGTAGCCAAATTACCCATGAAACACGTAGCCCGCGCCATCGAGGTTGGCGAAACCCGTGGCTTTATGAAAGCCGTTGTTGATGCTGATACTAAAAAAATATTAGGCGTTGCTATTTTAGGTGAAGAAGGTGGCGAAATTGTATCGGTAATGCAAATGGCTATGATGGGTGGTATTACGTATGATCAGATCCGGTTTATGATGTTCGCGCATCCTACCTACTCCGAGTCGCTCAATAATCTTTTTATGAAGTTAGAATCATAGTCGAAAACAAATCATGATCGCTGTTAAAAACTTAAGCAAACATTTCGGGCAGGTTAAGGCAGTGGATGATATTTCATTCGATATTATTGAAGGCGAAACTTTAATTTTATTAGGAACTAGTGGGTGTGGTAAAACCACTACGCTCAAAATGATCAACCGTTTAATAGAGCCTACCAGCGGCGATATTTCAGTTGACGGACAAAGTATTTACCAGCAATCGCCCGAGGCATTACGCCGGAGCATTGGTTATGTACTACAAAACAACGGCCTGTTTCCTCATTATACCGTTGCCGAAAACATGGCAGTTGTACCACAACTTTTGAAGTGGGATAAGCAAAAAATTGAGCAGCGAACCGGCGAACTCATTCAAAAACTTCATCTCACTCAAGAACAACTTAGCGTTTATCCCGATCAGTTAAGCGGCGGGCAACAGCAACGTGTGGGTTTAGCAAGAGCATTGATGGCCGATCCGCCGGTATTGTTGATGGACGAACCCTTCGGCGCACTTGACCCGGTTACGCGGTTTAAAATACGGCGTGAGTTTAAACAACTGGACGAGCTGAAACGTAAAACCATCATTATGGTTACCCACGATGTGCAGGAAGCCTTTGAAATGGGAGATCGTATTTGTCTGATGGACAAGGGCCATATCATCCAAACAGGAAAACCTGCCGAATTACTATTTAAACCCACTAACGACTTTGTTAAAGAGTTTTTAAAAGAACAACGCCTGCAACTGGAGTTTAAAGCCGTTACGTTGATGGACCTGTGGGATACCTTCCCCGATAACCTGAGCGATGAAAAACAGATCAATGCCGAGCTGACCGTTTGGGAAACCCTTGAACTTTTAACAGCCAATGACAAAAAAGACTTATACGTGGCCAATAACGGCCGCTCAAAAACCATAACTTTCGATGGCTTAATGGCTGCCTTTTACCAATACCAAAACACCAAAGTATAATGGCCGAAGGACAACAAAGCTTACTCGATTTTATGCGCCAGGAATCCGATAAGATTCTCGGACAAACCCTTACGCATATCGGCTTAACCTTTACCTCACTATTTGTCGCCATCATTATTGGATTACCTTTGGGTGTATTCATTGCCCGCCGCAAACAATTTAGCGGCGCGGTTTTGGGCTTTGCCGGGGTAATGCAAACTATACCCAGCATCGCACTCTTAGGTTTCCTGATTCCCATTTTAGGTATTGGCGCAAAGCCTGCCATATTCGCTTTATTTCTTTATGCCTTACTGCCCATCATCCGTAATACCTATACCGGAATTACCGGGGTTGATGCTACTATTAAAGAGGCTGCCAAAGGCATGGGCATGAGCTATTGGCAAACGCTGTTCAAGGTGGAGTTACCTTTAGCCATGCCGGTGATACTGGCCGGTATCCGTACAGCTACGGTTATTAATGTTGGCGTGGCTACACTGGCTTCCTTAATTGCCGCGGGAGGCTTAGGCGAATTCATCTTCGGTGGCATCTCGCTTAATAACACTAATATGATTTTGGCTGGTGCCATACCATCTGCATTACTAGCTATCATTTTCGACTTTCTACTTTCGCGAATCCAGAACATCAACTTCAAAAAAATGCGGTCGACCACTATAGCCGCACCGGCTATAATTTTATTCCTGGCTTGCTTTTATCTCATACCGTCTGCCTATGGCGGTAAACTGACAGCCGGCTTTACACCAGAGTTTATGGGCCGAATAGATGGTGATTTGGGCCTCAAACAAAAATATGGCCTTAAAATACATACTGTGGTTATCAGCGATGCAGTAATGTATAAAGCCGCTTACGAAAATCACCTTGACGTAATCAGCGGATACTCGACAGATGGTCGACTTAAAGCTTTTGATCTGGTAGTTTTGAATGATGACAAAGGTATTTTCCCTCCTTATTACTGTGCTCCTATCGCATCCGCGACAGCACTCAAAAATTTCCCGAAACTCGAAGAAACTTTAAACCTCCTTTCGGGACAAATTACCGACTCGATCATGACGGAGTTAAATTACCGTGTAGACTATCTGCACCAAAGTCCCGAAAAGGTAGCCAAAGATTTTCTGGTTTCTAAAAAACTCTATAAAGAACCTAAAAACGGTAAAGAAGGCACCATCCGTATAGGTTCTAAAATATTTGGCGAGCAGTACATTTTAGCCAGCATGTACAGCATGTTAATTAAAGGCAATACCAATTACGATGTATCAACCAAAACCGGCTTAGGCGGCACCAAGATCTGTTTCGACGCTTTGACCAATAACCAGATCGATTTTTACCCCGAATACACCGGCACCGGCTTGCTGGTAATGCTTAACGCGAATACTAAAACCATCGACTCGCTCAACGGCGATAAACAGAAAGTTTACAATTATGTGAGCCAACAGTTTAAAACCAAATACAACATTCAATGGTTAAAGCCTGTGGGTTTTAACAACGCCTATGCCCTGATGATGCGCCGCAAACAAGCCGAAACTTTGAATATTAAAACAATTAGCAACCTTAAATCCTTTTTGGATAAGCAATAATATGAGCTTGATAGATCGTTATCATAAAGTGCGCCAGTTAAGTGTCCAAATTTGTAGTCCGCTGCAGATCGAGGATTACGTTGTACAACCCATTATTGATGTTAGTCCGCCCAAATGGCACATTGGCCATACCACCTGGTTTTTCGAAACTTTCATTCTGAAGCCCCATTTTATGGGTTATCAGGAATTCGATCCCGATTATAACTACGTATTCAACAGCTATTACGAAACTGTGGGCAACCGCGTTATCCGCACAGATCGTGGTAACCTAAGCCGCCCAACGGTAGCCGATATTTACCGTTACCGGGAATATATAGACAAAGCGATGGAAAGCTTCCTGTGCGAAGAACCATCAAAAGAAATCAAAGAACTGTTGGAACTGGGCTTCAATCACGAAGAGCAGCACCAGGAGTTGTTGTATTACGATATTAAATATATCCTCGGTCATAACCCGTTGTTTCCGGCTTATGACAAGCATTACAAAGCGCCTGCCTTTGAACAACAACCTGCAGAATGGATCAACATCCCGGAAGGAGTGTACGAAGTAGGTTTTGCCGGCGAAGGCTTTTGCTTTGACAATGAGTTGAACCGCCACAAGGTGTACCTCAATAACTACCAGATCTCATCGGCCATGGTAACCAACGGCGAGTACCTCGAGTTTATCAATGCCAAAGGCTACCACGATTTTCGCTTTTGGCATGCCGAGGGTTGGGATTGGGTTAAAACCAACAAAGTGGAATCGCCCATGTACTGGCACAACATTGATGGCGAGTGGCAAAATTACAGCCTTGCGGGGCTAAAGACTGTGGACTGGGACGAGCCTGTTTGCCACATCAGCTATTACGAAGCCTATGCCTTTGCAGCATGGAAAGGTTTACGCCTGCCAACCGAGTTTGAATGGGAAGTTGCCGCAACCCAATTTAACTGGGGTAAAAGCTGGGAGTGGACCGAAAGCGCCTACCTGCCCTATCCCGGTTTCAGCAAAGCCGAAGGTGCCATTGGCGAGTACAATGGCAAATTTATGGTGAACCAAAAGGTATTGCGTGGAGCGTCCGAAGCTACATCGCCGGGGCATGAGCGCATTACCTACCGCAACTTTTTCCCTACAAATTTACGCTGGCTGTTCTGCGGAATAAGATTAGCCAAATAAACAACATCGCTATACTGAAAAATATGGATACCAACACATTAAACATAACGCTAAACGGATCAAACAACAATCACACTGCTGTTAATTCTTTCTACGAGGATGTGCTGAAAGGCTTAACAGCAACCCCAAAACGTTTAGATTCCAAGTATTTTTATGATGCCATTGGCGATCAGCTTTTTCAGGATCTGATGAATTGCGATGAATATTACCCCACCAATTGTGAACTAGATATCTTCAAAAACCAAACCTCCGAATTAGCGAAATCCATCATAGCCAATGGCGACGATTTCGATCTGATCGAATTGGGTGCGGGCGACGCCATGAAATCATCCTACCTGTTAAAGTACCTGTTGGATGAAGGCGTAAACTTTACTTATCTGCCAATAGATATCTCAAGCCATGTAATTGATGAGTTGGATACCAACTTAGCCAAAACCTTACCGGGATTAAACTTCCAGGGCCTAAATGGCGAATATTTCGATATGCTACAAAAAGCGGCAACGCTATCCAACAAACGTAAAGTGGTGCTATTTTTAGGCTCAAATATCGGCAATATGCCCGTTGCCGATGCTGAAGCTTTTTGCCAGCAAATGCGCGATAACCTTTCGCCCGGCGATATGGTACTGATCGGTTTCGATCTCAAAAAGAACCCTAAAACGGTATTGGCTGCCTACAACGATAGCGAAGGCATCACCAAAAAGTTTAACCTCAATTTGCTTACGCGGATAAATCGCGAATTAGGGGCCGATTTCGATACCGCGCAATTCGACCATTACCCAACTTACGACCCCGAAACAGGCTCATGCAAAAGCTACCTCATTAGCCTGGCTGATCAAAACGTACACATTGCAGACTATAACGAGTCTATTTCCTTCAAAAAGGACGAATACATTTACATGGAGATCTCTCAAAAATTCAGTCTGGAGCAAACCAAAGACATGGCCACCAAAACCGGATTCGAGATCGTGAATTATCTGATGGATTCAAAACATTGGTTTACCGATGCCATTTGGCGTGTGCAATAATACTTGCATTTTAAGCCAACATTATTGTAAAACATTGCAAGCGGATTGCCTAATTTAGCGACTTATAATACCGCTAATATGACTGTTTCCGACAAATCACAAGCTGCCTTCGGCATGACACAAACCATGCGCTGGTATGGCCCTAACGATCCCGTTTCTTTATCCGACATCCGACAGGCTGGCTGCACAGGCATAGTATCTGCCCTGCATCATATCCCTAACGGACAAGTTTGGACCATCGACGAAATCAAAAAACGCCAGGCCTTAGTGGAAGCTACCGGAATGATCTGGAACGTTGTAGAGAGCGTACCCGTTCATGAAGCCATCAAAACCCAAACCGAAGGCTTTGAACAATATATCGAAAACTACAAGCAATCACTCATCAACCTGGCTCATTGCGGTATCAACATTGTAACCTACAACTTTATGCCTGTGTTGGATTGGACACGTACCGATCTGGCCTATACCGTAGAAGACGGCTCTAAGGCCCTGCGCTTTGAAAAAGCCGCCTTTATCGCGTTCGAAGTATTTATGCTGAAACGTGCAGGTGCCAAAGAAGCCTATACTGCCGAAGAATTGCACCGCGCCCAAACCCGTTTTGATGGCATGAGCGACGACGAGAAACTGCTCCTGCAACGCAATATCATAGCTGGTTTACCGGGAAGCGAAGAGAGCTTCACCCTCGAAAAATTCCAAGAGGCTTTAGATGCCTACAAAGGTATAGATGCCGATAAATTACGCAGCAACCTCATCTACTTTCTGCAACAGATTATCCCGACAGCCGACGAACACGGCGTTAAAATGGTGATCCATCCGGACGACCCTCCATACCCAATTTTAGGGCTGCCACGCGTGGTAAGCACCAAAGCCGACATAGATGCCCTGGTGGCTGCCGTGCCATCATTAAACAACGGACTATGTTTTTGTACAGGCTCATTCGGTGTACGCCCGGATAATGACCTGCCGACCATGGTTCGCCACTTTGGCGATCGTATCAACTTTGTACACCTGCGCGCCACCAAACGCAACGGGCACGGCGACTTTTACGAAGACAACCACCTTGAAGGCGATGTACCGATGTACGAGGTAGTGAAAGAACTGGTACACGTAATGCAATCCCGTCATCTCAGCATCCCAATGCGCCCAGACCATGGCCACCAGATGCTCGACGATTTGACTAAGAAAACCAATCCGGGTTATTCCGCTATCGGCAGACTGCGTGGACTGGCTGAGTTAAGAGGCTTGGAGTTTGGTATAATAAAAGCGCTTTAAGTAAAGTTTAGCTAACATTTTAGCATTAACATAATTACAAAAATGGCAAAGTAATCACTCGGAGATAAGCCGCGTTTTTGACTTTGCCGTTTTTGCAATCACCATAGGTCTAACAAAACTATCTTAATACTGCCTGAAAAATATAAAGGTTAGAAGTGTTCTTACGTTCGCCATAATCTAGGTCTCAGAATAATGTTCTCTATCGACCAAATAGTTATAAAGACATAACATAAAACTGATATATTATAACAAACTACGCTTCCACCAACCCTTCCGTTTATACTCGAGTCGCATTATACTCTTGAGTCTCGTTTAATGACAGACCAGCTATTACATATTGTATAAGTCTAACAATTTACAATAAATAGCTCCTAAATAACCAAGTGTCGAATACCAGAAGTAGACAGTAACCCATTAAAACAATTAAAAACAAACTTTTTCTAAAAATTTAAATTATTCGTCAGTATAAAATAAATTTTATTTGCAGACAAACGCAGCAAAAAAATGGATTCACTGACTATCTCTTCCAATCATTTTAAATATTTACTCCCCGGGTACCGACAAAGATTAGACGAGATTCAGTTAGCGTTAGACGAGATTCAGTTAACGATTAAAGCTCTGCAACAAGAGCGGAGAGAAATTAATGAAATTATTAATATTATCGACACTGAGTCATTAAATTCAAAACTGAGCAATAATCAAAACCAACAAGAAGAATACAACGAAAAATCCACTTGGTTAATAAAAGCCTTGTACATATTAAAGAAAGAGAAACGCCCTTTAACTACAGCAGAGATCGTGTCAGAAATATTGCACTATGAACCTACCATGGATAGAATCTTAGCGATCAAGAACATATCGTCTGTATTGGGAAGCAAGAGTAACGAAGGCAGATATGTTGAACGATATCTAAAAGAAGGAAAAGATCAAAAATTTGGTTTGATACTAAATAAGCCGGATTTAACCGGCTTATAAGATGTTGTAGAAATGTAGCGGGCGAAGACAGTCTCATTAGCTGTAAAAGAGTTCTCACCTCTCTTAGCAGTAGTTTTATAGACTACAACGTTGCTTTTTTATTGTAAACATCCCCCCTGAGTAAGTAGCACTGCTTTATTTAAAAAGAATTTCTATGATAAGCAGAAGGTTAGCTATTAATAAAGATACAAATATTTATTAATAACTAAATTTGGCTGTGGCTTGAAGTCACCCTCTGTCATTTTACTCACAATTAATAAAACGTTTTTAGGAGATAATCTATGGCATTTTCTATAACGTCTCATTTTTTTGAAGTGTCACTATAAGCTTACCTCAAAAATATCCTGAACACGCTACCTTCATCCACAACACTTTCAACCTCCATCCTGCCGCCCATAGCCTCCACCTGATTTTTAGTGATAAATAAACCTATACCACGGGCATCCTTATTACCATGAAAGGTTTTATACATGCCAAATATTTTATCTCCGTTCTTTTCCAGATCAAGCCCCAGGCCATTATCTTTTATCGATAAGACAACAAAATCATCCAAGCGGTAAGCTGTTATCTCTATTACAAGCGCTCGTTCTTCCGACCGGTATTTAATAGCATTAGTCAGCACATTTAATAGCACACTATCTAAATATGCCGGGAAGGCTTCTACCTCAGTATCCTTATCAACATTATTAATACAGGTCGCATCAACCTCGGCCAATAAAGCTGTAATGTTTCCGATAGCACTATTTACAGCATTTCTAAGGTTAAGTGTTTTCAGGTTATCGTGCAGACTGGTATTAATAGCCACCACTTCGTTCAAATGTGTAATGGTATCTTGCAGGTTTGATGCCGCGTCGTTCAACATACCAAACATTTCGCGTCGTGTATCTTCGTTATCTTCTATTTTAATGTAGTCAAGCAACATTTTCAGATTGCTCGAATGCGATCGCAAATTATGCGATACAATGTGAGCAAAGTTTAGCAGCCTTTTATTCTGGTCATTTGTTAACTCCAAAACCGCTTCCATTTGCAATACTACATTCTGTAACTTCTCTTCGGTTATTTTTCTTTGCGTGATATCTGTAAGTTGTGATACGCAATACAACGGATTACCTTTCAGATCCTTTACCAGCGACACAGCCAAAATAACCCACACAATGTGTCCGTCTTTATGAAAGTATCTTTTCTCCAGATGGTAATGCATCCTTTGCCCTGCAAGCAGTTCTTTTAATAAGTGCAGATCAGTATTCAGATCATCAGGATGAGTAATATCCTGAAAAGTCAGGTTCATTAGCTCATCATTAGTATAGCCTAAAATATCGGTAACGCTTTGGTTAACCCTGATCCATTTGCCGTCGGTACCTACTAAAGCCATACCGGTAGCCGAGTATTCAAATGCTCCTCTAAACGCTTCTTCGCTTAATCTTAATTTTTCCTCTACGGTTTTCTGTCCGGTAATATCGTTTACAACGGCAAAAAAACCAATCACTTCGCCATTTACGATATCCGGAAAATAATTCACTAAAGAAAAACCGATACTGCCGTCGGGTAAAATTATCTCGCGCTCAAAGGTTTGATTCTCGCCATCAAGGGCTCTTAAAATGTAGGGTAGGTTCTTTTTATAAACAGCCGGACCCACTAAACCTTGTATGGTAATTTTATCAACCATATCGTCTCGGGTTTTACCAAACCAGTTATAATAAGCCGAATTGGCAAAGCGGCACATCAAATTTCTGTCCCAATACGCAAGCATTACCGTAACATGGTCTGCCACTAAAAGGCCCAATAAATTAAGCCGTGCTTCCGTACTATTTTGATCCATAAGGGGAGTATGGTTTTGATATTAAGTGTTATAACTCAAATATCACTTTTTTGTTGATCATACAAAATATAAAATGTCTGGATTTGAAATGGCTCCTACTCATTCTCCTGGTTCCGCTGCGCCCAAAGCTTACTGAACGATTTTTCTGCCACCTCAGGCATTTCGCGGTATTGTCCCCAGGTTTTTTTGAAGAATAATTTTAGGATTAGGTTCTTGCCTTTCCCGCCAAAAAAATCGGTAAGGCTACGTTTCAACATGGCCTTCTTCCAAAGTTTCCAGCCCCAACCTTCTTTCTTAGTATTCAGGTTTTCTTTAACCGAATCGCGCCTGTTAAGCAACAGCATTTTATGAATATCTATCTTAACCGGACAAACCTCCGAGCAGGCACCACACAAGCTCGACGCATTGCTGAGGTGCTTAAAATCTTCCATCCCGCGCATATGCGGTGTAATAACCGACCCAATTGGCCCGCTATAAGGCGTATTGTAAGTATGTCCACCAACGTTTTTGTATATCGGGCAAGCATTTAAACACGCCCCACAACGGATACAGTATAAACCTTGCCTCTGCTCTTTTTGAGCCAGCAAATTAGTACGTCCGTTATCTAACAATATCACATACATTTCTTCGGGCCCGTCAGTTTCGTTTGGTTGGCGAGGACCACTTAAAATGGAGTTATAAACTGTAAGATTTTGCCCCGTTCCATGCGTAGCCAGCATAGGCCAAAACAGATCAAGGTCGGCCATCGATGGGATGATCTTCTCGATACCCACAATAGCAATATGTATCTTCGGGAAAGTGGTGCTTAATCTCGCGTTACCCTCGTTCTCGCTTATCGCGATGCTGCCCGTATCGGCAATCAAAAAATTGGCTCCGGTAATGCCTACATCGGCAGTCAGATATTTCTCACGTAATAATTCGCGTGCCTTTAAAACGATCTGTTCCGACGATGCATCTACCGGTGTACCAAAGCGCTCATTAAACAATTTGGCAATATCATCTTTAGATAAATGCATTGCCGGGGTAACAATATGATAAGGCTTTTGACCAAGCAATTGAACAATATACTCGCCCAAGTCGGTTTCTAATGATTCGATATGATTGGCTTCCAAAAATTCATTCAAATGAATCTCCTCGGTAACCATCGATTTTGATTTCACAACCGTTTTGGCACCCACCCTTTGCATAATGGCCAGTATCTCGCGCTGAGCCTCTTCGGCGTCATTGGCCCAGATCACTTTACCGCCACGGCGCTGAAAGTTCGATTCAAATTCAGGTAAAACCTTATCCAGGTTCTCAATAACTTTCCATTTGATAACATGAGCCTTGCGCTTGGCATTTTCCAGGTTAGCTATCCGAGATAAACCCTTGCCTACAGCCGTATTGTATTTGCCGATATTAAAGTTGATGATACGGCGATGATCGGTATCAAACACCTTATTTTCACTGGCTTCAACAAATTCTTCGGCAATGTTTGTCATGTATGCGAAAATAAGGCTATTTTTTTGATTTAGTTCAAGATAAATATCCTGAAGCATGGTTTTTATCAACAAAAACGCCACCCCGATAATTCGGAATGGCATTCAAAATATTCTTTATAAAAATCCGAAATCGAAATTCCGAACTCCTAAATCAAACATCAAAACACATCAACCTGCGGCTTCTTAGCCCTGTTGGCTAACTCCCAACCCGTATAAAATACTAATTGCGCACGTTTAACCAATAATGGAAAATTAATTTTGCTCACCTCATCCGTAGCTTTATGATAATCGGCATGTACACCATTAAAGTAGAAGATGATAGGCACACCATGTTTGGCAAAATTGTAATGATCTGAGCGATAATAATAGCGGTTCTTATCGGTAGTATTATCGTAAGTATAGTCCAGTATCAAATTAGTGTATTTCTTATTGATGGCTTCGCTTATGCCGCGTAACTCAACACTTAACATGCCCGAGCCTATGGCATAAACATAATTAGCACTATCTGGCTTACCAACATACTCGCTCCCTACCCGACCGATCATATCGATATTCAAATCGGTAATGGTATTTTTTAATGGAAAAATAGGATGATCAGTATAATACTCCGAGCCTAACAGGCCTTTCTCTTCGCCCACATTGCCTAAAAATAAAATACTGCGGCGCGGACCATGACCTTCCTTTTTAGCTTGCGCGAATGCACGTGCAATCTCCAATATTCCCGTAGTTCCCGATCCATCATCGTCAGCACCATTATATACCTTGTCGGCACCACTTTTGGTTAAGCCAAGATGATCATAATGCGCAGAAAATACCAGCACCTGGTCTTTCAGATCGGTACCCGGCATATAACCCAATACCTCAACCGCCCTACCCGCAGGGTTGGTAGTGGTAGTTATCAATGCAGCTACATCTGCCTTAATAACCTGGTTAGCCTGCATGCCTTTATCATCGCCTGATGCCTTAAAGGTTTCAAAAGTTTCGCCGGAATTTACCAGCAATTGATTGGCAACATCAGCAGTAATGCTGAACACTGGCGCAAGCGGCGCTTTGGTTGTAATAGCTAAACTTGGACCACCGACACGCGCCACCCTGCCTTTACTGATGTTATCTGCCACTGCGGCCGATGTTGAGATGATCATCAACGGTTTTTTAGTTTGTAAATAAGCGATGCGGTTGGTGGTGTTGCTTGGTGTTTCGCCATCGTTCACTAAAAAAATGGCCTTGCCTGTAATATCGGTCTTACCTAATTCTGCGGCTACATCACCTCCGGGTTTATGCCCAAGGAATATGATCTCTTTTGTATCAAAACTATTATCCCCAGCAACTACCGCCGTTGAGCTGGCATAAAAATCTTTTTTATAAGCGTAAGATGTTCCGTTAATAGTCAATGATTTTACCGTGAACGAAGTTTCGATCAAAGGCACATCCTGAAAATATGAACCATTTACAGGGCCTTGCAAACCTAACTTTTTAAACTCGGCTGCAATATACTCGGCAGCCATCATACCACCTGGTTTAGCGGTTTCGCGGCCTTCAAATGCGTCGGAAGCAATAATATTTAAATGTTTTTTGGCGTCTTCAACACTAATAAATTTGGCATACTTCATAGCCGTTGGATTTTGCTGCGCAACCGCGCAAGCCGATAGCAACAAGGCTGCTAACCCGGTCTGGATCTTCTTCATGGAATATAATTAAGAGGTCAATTTTAGCTTCACCGTTTAATAAATACGATAAAGCTAAAACGAAGATAGGTATTTAAATAATCAGGCTTTGTAAAAAAGCTATGGCATTAACAATGCATTTTGTTTACACGGTTGGCATGCCTACCACCTTCAAATTCGGTAGTAAAAAAGGTTTCCACAATTTGCTGAGCGGTTTCAAAAGAGATAAAACGCTCTGGAATACAAACAATATTGGCATTGTTATGCTGCCGTGCCAAAGCCGCCAATTCCTCGTTCCAGCAAATTGCCGCGCGAATACCCTGGTGTTTATTGGCAGTAATAGCTACCCCATTGGCGCTTCCGCAGATTAGGATTCCCAGATCAAACTCACCACTCTCAACAGCCGAAGCTACCGGATGCGCAAAGTCAGGATAGTCAACCGAACTGGTGTCATAGGTGCCAAAGTCTTTCAACTCTGCTACCTGTAAAGTTTTTAATAATTGTTGCTTATAAGTAAACCCGGCATGGTCACTGCCAATGGCTATTTTCAAATTGTGCATTATGCTTTACCGTAAAACTCTAATTCTTTCTTTTGTTTTCTTTTCACCACGCGCTTAGCTACGCCAATACTGATCTCGTATAAACCAAACAAAGGCATACTGATCACCAACATGGTAGTCACATCAGGCGTAGGTGTCACCAGCATGGCCACGATCAGAATGATGATAATAGCATATCTGCGTTTCTCACGCATAAATTTGTCGGTAATAATACCAATGGTCGCCAGCACAAATATCACTATCGGGAGCTGGAAAACCACACCGCTAACCAGCGTTAAAGTTGCCACAGATGTTACATACGAGTCGATAGTAAAGATATTTTCAATATCCGGGCTGATCTGGTAATTGGTTAAAAAATGGATAGACAAAGGCGCTACTACAAAATACCCGAACAATACACCCGCGAAGAATAGCGATGATGCAAAAAACACGAAACCACTCGCCGCTTTACGTTCTTTCTCCAATAAAGCAGGCTTAACAAACGACCATATTTCCCAAAGCAAATAGGGGAAACCACAAGTAATACCAATGATAAGCGCCGCGTTTATCTGTAACGAAAACTGCCCGGCCATCTCTGTATTCTGAATTTTACCGGGAATGCTGGTAATGCACATGCCATCACTATGTAACTGCTGGCCCAACCAACACATAAAACGATAGGTTGCAAAACTTGGGGTTTTAGGCCCCATGATCACCGTATTCCAGATATCATCAAAAAAGTAAAATGCCAGTCCGCCGAAAATTATAACAGCTACTGCCGCCCTAATCAGGTGCCACCTTAAAACCTCAAGGTGATCAAAAAACGACATTTCGCCTTCCATGCTTTTCGCTTTGCCTTTTATGGCATCAACAATTTTATTACTCATATATCTTTAAACAAAAATACCATTCTAAATTATGTTATCATAACGTAGAATGGTACTTACGGTTTATTTACTGTGACAGTTTAATTAATCTTCCGAATACTCAAAAGTTTCCATAAACTTGGTGGTAAAGTTACCTGCCCTAAAGTTCGGATCTTTTAATAATTTCAAGTGAAAAGGTATGGTAGTTTTAATACCCTCTATCATAAACTCACTCAAGGCGCGCTCCATGGTATTTAACGCTTCTTCGCGGGTTTGAGCTGTGCAGATAACCTTAGCTATCATCGAATCATAATTCGGCGGGATAACATATCCTGCGTACACGTGCGTATCAATACGCACTCCATGGCCACCTGGCGAATGGAAATTGGTGATCTTACCCGGTGAAGGGCGGAAGTTATTGAACGGATCCTCGGCGTTGATACGGCACTCTATGGCATGCATAGTTGGCTCATAGTTTTTACCTGATATAGGTACGCCTGATGCTACTTTAATTTGTTCTTTAATTAAGTCGAAGTTAATTACCTCTTCCGTTACCGGGTGCTCTACCTGAATCCGGGTATTCATTTCCATAAAGTAGAAGTTACGGTCTTTATCAACCAAAAACTCTACTGTACCTGCTCCTTCGTATTTAACAGCTTTGGCGCCTTTAATAGCGGCCTCACCCATTTTTTTACGCAGTTTCTCGGTCATAAAAGGCGAAGGCGCTTCTTCTACCAGCTTTTGGTGACGGCGTTGTATAGAGCAATCACGTTCTGATAAATGGCAAACCTTACCGTATTGATCGCCTACTACCTGTATCTCGATGTGACGAGGATCAACAACATATTTTTCCAGGTATAAACCATCGTTACCAAAAGCCGCTCCCGATTCCGCTTTCGCCGAATCCCAGGCTGGTTCAAATTCGCTGTCTTTCCAAACTACACGCATACCACGGCCACCACCACCGGCAGTTGCTTTCAATATTACAGGATAGCCTATTTTGTTTGATATGGCAATACCTTCTTTAATATCGGTAACCAAACCTTTTGAGCCTGGTATAGTTGGCACACCAGCTTTCTCCATTGTAGCTTTAGCCGAAGCTTTATCGCCCATGGCGTTGATCTGATCGGCAGTAGCGCCAATAAATTTAATATTGTATTCGGCACAGATAGCCGAAAATTTAGCATTCTCCGAAAGGAAACCATAACCCGGATGTATCGCATCGGCATTGGTTAACTCCGCGGCAGAAATAATATTCGGGATGTTTAAATATGAATCGCGGCTTGGCGGCGGACCGATACAAACGGCCTCGTCAGCAAAACGTACGTGCAAGCTATCTCTATCAGCAGTTGAATATACGGCTACAGTTTTAATACCCATCTCTTTACAGGTGCGAATAATTCGCAGGGCAATTTCACCGCGGTTAGCTATCAATATTTTTTTAAACATTTTATTATTAGCTAATGTGTTGGTTGTCATGTTAGGGGGGATTTAGTTAATGAGCTACCAAACTGTTGATGGTTGAATTAAATAATAACTCAATCATCAACAGCCAGATAACTAAACATTATATAGGTTCAACCAAAAATAATGGCTGATCGTATTCTACCGGCGATGCGTTATCTACCAGCACTTTAACTACACGGCCAGATACTTCCGACTCGATCTCGTTAAACAATTTCATAGCTTCGATGATACAGATCACATCGCCTGTATTGATCTCGTCGCCAACGTTTACAAATAACGGTTTATCAGGGCCGGCAGAACGGTAGAAAGTACCGATCATTGGCGACCTTACAGTGATGTATTTTGATGTATCAACAGCAGCAGGCGCGGCGGGTGCAGCTTCTGCAGCAGGAGCAGCAGCTACAGGAGCCGCAGCAACAGGTGCAGGTGCATGCAAAGGTACAGTTGCCTGTACATAAGTTGGTGCCTGGTTAGTTTTGATGGTGATCTTAAAATCCTCTTGCTCAATAGCAACCTCGTTAACGCCAGATTTGGCTACGAAGCGGATAAGTTCTTGAATTTGTTTAATATCCATTGTTAGGTATGTGGGTGGTTTGGATAGATTAAGATGTCTAAGTTATAACAAAATAACTAAAAAAAGTTTTGTGTTTATTAATAGGCCCATTTTAAATAAATGGAACCCCAGGTAAAACCGCCGCCAAAAGCCGCCAAAATAAGCGTATCGCCCTTTTTAAGTTTACTTTCCCATTCCCATAAACAAAGCGGGATGGTACCGTTGGTGGTATTACCATATTTTTCGATATTGATCATTACCCTTTCGGATGTTACTCCGGTACGGGCAGCAGTAGCATCAATAATACGTTTATTAGCCTGGTGTGGCACTAACCAGGTTACATCATCGGCGGTAACGCCATTGCGCTCCATTACCTCGGCGGCAACTTCGGCCATATTGGTTACCGCAAATTTGAATACCGTTCTACCTTCCTGGAAAGCAAAATGCTCCCTGGCGTCAACAGTTTCGTGAGTTGCCGGGTGTAAAGAACCACCTGCTTTTTGATTTAGATAGGCACGGCCAGATCCATCTGTTTTGCAGATAGAATCAATAATACCGTTACCTTCTGTGTTAGGCTCAAGCAGGGCAGCGCCCGCGCCATCGCCAAAAATGATACAGGTTGCCCTGTCTTCGTAGTTGATAATCGACGACATTTTGTCGGCACCAACTATCAATACTTTAGTATATTTTCCGCTTTCAATAAAACCTGCGCCGGTAGCCAGGCCGAATATAAAGCCCGAGCATGCCGCGTTCAAATCATATCCCCAGGCATTTTTAGCGCCAATCCTGTCGGCCAGTATATTTGCCGTTGCCGGGAAAGGCATATCGGGTGTCGAGGTACAAAAAATGATCAGGTCGATCTCTTCTGCGCTAATGCCTCGTTTCTTTAACAACTCCTCTACAGCCGGTACAGCCATGTCTGATGTTGCCAGGCCTTCGCCTTTTAATATTCTGCGTTCTTTAATTCCGGTGCGGGTAGTTATCCATTCGTCGTTGGTATCAACCATCGTCTCCAGTTCCTCGTTCGTTAAAACGTAATCCGGTACGTAACCACCAACAGCCGTTATAGCAGCATGAATTTTACTCATCTATTTCCTTTTTATTGAAAAGCCTGTTTGATTTTTTCAACAAGGCCACTCTCGACCATGTCTCTTGACAAAAGCACCATGTTTTTTATGGCCTTCGGCGTTGAGATACCGTGACCAACTACAACCGGGGCATTTACACCCAAAATAGGGCTGCCACCATATTGCTCATAATTAAGGCGGTCAAAAAATTCATCCTCAAATTTCTTCCGCATAGCAACTACGTAAAAAGATTCGGCCATTTTAAGTACCACATTACCTGTAAAGCCATCGCAAACAATAACGTCGCTATGGTCGCTAAACAGATCGCGGCCCTCAACATTGCCAACAAAATTAAACTTAGTGCTTTCTTTCATCAACGGGTAAGTAGCCTGTAAAAGCAAATTGCCTTTTTCTTCTTCCTCACCAATGTTCATCAAAGCAACACGTGGGTTTGCTATTTTGTAAATATTTTCGGCAAACAAACTACCCAAAATGCCAAATTGAAGCAGGTTTTCTGCTTTGCAATCCGCATTGGCGCCAACATCTAACAAAACTGATAGGCCGCCTTTTAATTTAGGGGCAATAGCCGTCATGGCCGGACGTAAAACGCCTGGTATGGCTTTAACACTAAACATAGAACCTACAAGCATAGCGCCTGTATTCCCTGCCGATGAAAAAGTTTGGATATTACCTTCCTTTAATAACTGGAAGCCAACGCTTATGCTCGAGTTCGGTTTTTGAACAACCGCTTTGGTAGGATGCTCACCCATGCCAATCACTTCAGTTGTGTGAACAAACTCGAAGTGATCCGGGTTAAAATTATTTTCCTGAAGAATGTTCACAGCCACATCCTTATCGCCGATCAGAACAAGATGTTCCCCTTCCGATAAAGCTTCATGAGCCGCAATTGCACCTAAAACTGTAGCCTGGGGTGCGTAATCGCCACCCATTATATCTAAGCCAATCTTCATTTCAGAAAATTAACTTAAACAGCCGCTGCAGTGTTCTCGATCAGGATTTTTCCGTTGAAGTAAACATTACCATCAACAGTATAAGCTCTGTGTGGTAAATGCACAGCACCTGTAGTTTTGCAGGTTGTTAAAGTAGGAGCCTCAGCTTTGTAGTGTGTTCTACGCTTGTCTCTTCTCGATTTCGATATTTTCCGTTTCGGGTGTGCCATAACTTTGGTATTACTATTATTATTTAATTTTTTTCAATGCATCCCACCGTGGGTCGGCATCATCTGTTGGTGGCTCTTCCCCACCGCTTGCCAGTTTATCCAACTTGTCAAGCATCTCTATATCACAATATTCTGTTTTACCTTCATAGCCGCAAACCGCAACAAACGGAACCGCGACACTTATATACTCATATATCAAACCCGCTACGTTGATCTCGTGATCATTTTTGCTGAGCGTGATAATATCAACCTCATCATCCCCTATCTCCACCTCGCCAAATTTGGCAATGGCCCGCTCCCCTGCTTCAATTTGCTGAGGGTACTCGGCCAGGCAGCGGTCGCAACCCAGGTCGATAGTTCCGCTGATCTCAAAATCCAGAATGATCATTGTCTCCTGCTTATCAAGTTCAACGCGGCAAGTTAACTTACCGTCTTTTACTAATGAATATTCAAATTCATCGAAAAATGCCTTTGTTATCTCAAAATCGAAAGAGTGCTTCCCGAGTTTGAGCCCTGTATAGGGAATCGAATATGGTTTGAGCGATTTCAATGAGCGATAATTAGCCCGCAAATTTAGGAAAAATACTACAAGTAGAAAGAGT